>OMFJ01000013.1_pt1 | contig 103451 bp, 92 predicted proteins | sample 1674351 | NCBI WGS metagenome assembly OMFJ01 (sample SAMEA103958164, study PRJEB25191) | human gut metagenome | biome: human-associated habitat [ENVO:00009003]; feature: intestine environment [ENVO:2100002]; material: feces | place: Germany | collected 2013/2015
CAAAGCTCTGCACGATGCAGAGCCTACAAAGCATACACAGCCTTTCACCGGGGAAGGGGCTTGGGGATTCGGCAAGGATGCCGAGATAGAACGCCCAAAGGCTTTGCAAGGACGCAAAGCCAACAAAGCGTTCTTAAAGGGATAGAGAATTTGCTCTATTTTTATAAATACAGACTTTTCCCAAAAACAACAACGCCCACCTTTCGGTGGGCGTAAGCTATTTAATTATATCAAATTAAACTAATTCGATAACAGCCATCTCTGCTGCGTCGCCTCTTCTGGGGCCGATCTTGATGATGCGTGTGTAACCGCCGTTCTTGTCAGCGTACTTGGGTGCTATATCATCAAACAGTTTCTTAGCTACGTCTTCCTTAGTGATGTAGCCGTAAACCTGACGCTTTGTATGCAGTGTGCCGGCCTTGCCGAGAGTGATCATCTTTTCAGCTGCACTGCGAACTTCCTTAGCTCTTGCAACTGTAGTAACAATCTTGCCCTTTTCAAGAAGCAGTGTTACCATACCTCTGAGCATAGCCTTTCTGTGATCACTGGTTCTTCCCAGTTTTCTTGAACCTGCCATGGATATTTCTCCTTTCAGACAAATTGAAAGTCACTTGTCAATTGTTGTCATCGTCGCTTGCAAGGTCAAAGCCTAAAGACTGGAGCTTTGCTCTGACTTCCTCAAACGACTTCTTGCCTAAGTTTCTAACCTTCATCATATCACCCTGCGACTTGTTGATAAGATCGTCAACGGTGTTGATGTTTGCACGCTTTAAGCAGTTGAATGAACGTACGGAAAGGTCAAGGTCATCGATAGTCATTTCGAGGAGCTTATCCTTGCCCGACTCACTCTTGTCTGCCATAAGCTCAGGCTGTATAGCTTCATCAGACAGCTCTACGAACGGCTGAAGATGATCTACCAGAAGCTTAGCGGCGTATGAGACTGCCTCTTTTGCAGAAATTGTACCGTCTGTCCATACCTCAAGTATGAGCTTGTCATAGTCGGTACGCTGTCCTACACGGGTGTTCTCAACTGTATAATTCACCTTTAAAACAGGTGTATAAATGCTGTCGACAGCAATTATGCCGATTACCGGCTGAAGCTGCTGCTTGTTCTTTTCAGCAGACACATATCCTCTGCCCTTGTCAAGAGTAATCTCCATATAGAGCTTAGCTCCGGGGCCGAGGGTAGCTATATGCATACCGGGGTCGAGGATTTCAATCTCACTGTCGGTCTTTATGTCACCGGCAGTAACATCGCACTCGCCCTCAGCTTCAATATAAACTGTTTTCGGGCATTCGCCATACATTTTTGCAATGAGACCCTTGATGTTGAGGATAATTTCCGTTACATCCTCTTTAACACCGGGGATAGTCGAAAACTCGTGCTGAACGCCGTCAATCTTGACTGACGTTACCGCAACGCCGGGAAGTGACGAAAGCAGAACACGACGAAGGCTGTTGCCAAGTGTGTTGCCGTAACCACATTCCAGAGGCTCAAGTGTAAACATACCATAGGTTCCATCGGGTTTTAACTTAACGGTCTCGATCACAGGCTTTTCGATTTTTTCAAGCATTTGGTTTACCCTCCCACAAGTTTGTCAGATGTTTCATCGGGTTAACGATGTACGAACGGGCTGTATTCCCGCTGAAAGCGGAAAACCGCCCGGTTAATTTTAAATTACGATTTGGCGGGCAATGCCCTCCGCACATATCTCAGTGCGGAATTGTAAATTAAAAATAACCGATACATACCGTGATGTCCACAGTATGAAGAGTTTTCGCAATACTGCTCGACGAGATTATTTTGAATATAACTCGATGATCAGGTGCTCAGCTATTTCATAGTCAAGCTCATCTCTGTTGAATTCACGAGTAACTTTGGCTGTCATAGCCTCTTTATTTACGTCCAGCCATAACGGTACGATTCTGCCGTTTGTCTGTTCGATGATCTGAGCGAACTTAGGGCTCTTCTTGCTTGTTTCGCTGACTGCAACAACATCGCCGGGCTTGATTCTGTAAGAAGGAACATCAACCTTCTTGCCGTTTACTGTGAAGTGACCGTGTGTTACTAACTGTCTTGCTTCTCTTCTTGTGATAGCCATACCCATTCTGAATACAACGTTGTCAAGTCTTGATTCAAGAATCTTGATGAGGTTTTCACCTGCAACGCCGTCCATCTTAACTGCCATCTCGTAGTAGTGATAGAACTGCTTTTCAAGAACGCCATAGATGAACTTCAGCTTCTGCTTTTCCTTAAGCTGCATTCCATACTCAGAAACTTTCTTTCTGTTGTTAGCGTTTGCGTGACGATTTGTTTCCTTGCTGTATCCCAGTACCATAGGGGATATGCCTAATGCCTTACATCTCTTTAAGACCGGCTGTCTGTCTACTGCCATTTGTCAGTACCTCCGTTTTTTAAATAAATATCGTTTCTGAAGGATTATACCTTCCGCGACACCGAGTAAACTACACTCAGTTTATGATTATACACGTCTTCTCTTGGGAGGACGGCATCCGTTGTGAGGAATAGGAGTTACATCCTTGATAAGTCTAACCTCAAGACCTGCTGCCTGTAATGCACGGATAGCTGCTTCACGTCCGGATCCGGGACCCTTAACGTAAACTTCTACAGTCTTCAGACCGTGTTCCATAGCTGCCTTAGCTGCTGTTTCAGCGGCTGTCTGAGCTGCGAAGGGAGTTGACTTTCTTGAGCCTCTGAAACCCATTTCACCGGCAGATGCCCATGATAATGTGTTGCCCTGAAGGTCTGTGATAGTAACTATCGTATTATTGAACGTAGACTGGATATGAGCTGAACCGTTTTCAATGTTCTTACGCTCACGACGTCTGCGTACTACAGGCTTCTTAGTAGCGGTTGCCTTTGCCATTGTTTTACCACCTTTCCGTAAAGATTACTTCTTCTTATTAGCGATGGTCTTCTTAGGACCTTTTCTTGTTCTTGCGTTGGTCTTTGTTCTCTGACCACGAACGGGAAGACCCTTACGGTGACGTGTGCCTCTGAAGCAGTTGATTTCAACCAGACGCTTGATGTTGAGGGCTACTTCTCTTCTGAGGTCGCCTTCTACAGCTACGCCGAGCTGCTCTATAGCATCACGGATCTTAGCTTCGTCATCATCGGTAAGATCCTTGACTCTGGTGTCGGGGTTTACACCGGCCTTTGCCAGAATGTCGTTAGCTGTCTTTCTGCCGATTCCGTAAACGTATGTGAGACCGATCTCAACACGCTTTTCTTTCGGCAGGTCGATACCAGCAATTCTTGCCATATCTTTTTCCTCCTGTTAAATTCGGGCTTAACCCTGTCTCTGCTTGTGCTTAGGTTCCTGGCAGATTACCATAACCTTGCCCTTGCGCTTGATTACCTTGCACTTATCGCACATAGGCTTTACTGAAGGTCTAACTTTCATCTTAATATCATCCTTCCTGTAATTGTTACAGACGAGCATACGCTCGTATTCGTTTATACAGAATTACTTGGCTCTCCAGGTGATTCTGCCTTTAGTCAGGTCATACGGTGACATTTCGACTGTTACCTTATCACCGGGTAAGATACGAATAAAGTTCATTCGCAGCTTGCCGCTTACATGAGCCAGTATCTTATGTCCGTTTTCAAGTTCGACCTGAAACGTTGCGTTAGGAAGCGCCTCAATTATCTTGCCGCTTACCTCGATTACATCTTCTTTAGACAAGCTTGTCACTCTCCTCGGCGATGTTGTCTGCACTTCGGTTCAGAACCGATAACGCAGATCTTAGTTTTTTGTTTGTGATTTCCGCAAGCTCTACAGTAGTCAGTGTCTTCTGTAAATGAAGCGGATTCTTCTTTTTGGGTCTTTCGACCTTGCGCAGCTTGCCGTCGGCAATATACGCAAAACCGTTTTCAACCCTCATGACCGCATAATAGCTTCCGCTGTCATGCCCTGCCATGCTTTTTACAACCATACCGGCTGCAATAACCGTATTGTTCATACGCCCTCCGTTAATTCTTCGGGTGGTGAAGTGAGCTTTCCGTGAGAATAAGAGGCTCACCGTTAGTTATTGCGATAGTATGCTCAAAATGAGCACTGTAGTTGCCGTTAGCCTCGACCACCGTCCATTTGTCCGGCAGTATGCGGATCTCGGCTGTAGTTTCATTTATCATAGGCTCAATGCAGATTGTCATTCCCGGTACAAGTCTCGGACCTCTGCCGGGCTTGCCGAAGTTCGGAACTTCGGGATCCTCGTGCATCTCGTGTCCTATTCCGTGACCGATGAACTTCCTTACCACATAATAGCCTCGTGACTCACAGTAAGTCTGCACGGCATTTGAAATGTCGCCGATTCTGTTACCGGGAAGTGCCATCTTTATACCTTCATATAAAGCAGCCTCTGTTACCTCGAGGAGCTTTTCGGCATTTTCGGGAACCTTGCCGACCTTGAAGGTGTAAGCATTATCGCCGTTATAGCCGTCGATCTCAGCGGTCACGTCAACAGAAACGATGTCGCCCTCTCTGATGATCTTCTTCTTTGAAGGAATGCCGTGTATCAGCTCAGCGTTCACAGATATGCAGGCACTGCCTGTAAATCCGCCGTATCCGAGCGATGACGGGACAGCGCCTTTTGAAACGATAAAATCATGAATGATCTTATCAAGCTCCCATGTGCTCATTCCTGGCTTTATTGCATTTCCCGCAACGATAAGAGCCTCAGCCGCTATCTGATTGGCTTTCTTCATTATTTCAATTTCTTTTGCCGATTTAACCTGAATCATTACTTTGCCTCAACTGCCGCAAGAGTGAGCTTCGAAGTCTCAGCGATTTCTTCCTGACCCTGTACGGTTATCAGTTTGCCCTTTCTCATGTAATAATCCTTGAGAGGAGCAGTCTTTTCATAGTATGTTTTCAGTCTTGCGATTACTGTTTCGGGCTTGTCGTCGATACGCTGAACAACGTTAGCGCCGCAAAGATTGCACTTGCCTTCTACCTTTGTAGGCTTGAAGTCTACATGATAGGAAGCGCCGCAGCCCTCGCATACTCGTCTGCCCGAAAGTCTTGAGATTATCTTCTCATCGGGAACAGCGATCTCGATTACCTTGTCGATCTGAACGCCCATAGCGTCAAGTGCCTCGGCCTGAGCAACTGTTCTCGGAAAACCGTCAAGAATGAAACCGTTCTTTGCATCATCCTGTGCGATTCTGTCCTTTAAGATGCCGATTACAACTTCATCGGGAACAAGATCGCCTCTGTCCATACACTCTTTCGCTGCAAGACCGGCGGGTGTGCCGTTCTTTACAGCTTCTCTGAGCATATTACCTGTCGATATAGCGGGTATACCGAGCTTTTCGCAGACTACCTCTGCCTGTGTTCCTTTACCTGCGCCGGGTGCGCCTAAGAAAATAAGATTCATAATAATTCCTTTCTCTTATTCAAGGAAGCCCTTATGATGACGCATCATCATCTGGCTTTCGAGAGCACGGACTGTTTCAAGAGCAACACCTACTACGATGAGTATTGTCGTACCACCGAGTGAAAGACCTGTGATGCCTGTGAGGTTCTGGAATATAATAGGGAATATTGCGATGATACCAAGGAATATTGCACCTACCAGAGTAACCTTTGAAAGTGAGTTGTGGATGAAATCCGATGTGGGCTTGCCCGGACGATAACCGGGGATAGCACCGTTGTTCTTCTTAAGATCATTGGCTATCTGTACAGGATTATACTGCATTGCAATATAGAAGTAGTTGAAGCCGATGATAAGGAAGAAATAAAGTATTGCATAAACCACGTTGTTCGTGCTGAACAGAGCGATAAAGTCGCTCCAGAATGCGTGGCCCGATGTTGCAGTTACACCGAAGAAGTATCCGATCGTTGCGGGCAGCGACATAATTGACATCGCAAATATGATAGGCATAACGCCTGCCATTGCAACCTTTATCGGAATGTGGTTTGTCTGACCGCCGTACATCTTTCTGCCGACTACTCTTTTTGCATACTGAACGGGAATACGTCTTTCTGCGTTTGTCATCAGTATTACGAATGCAATCATCAATACATAGATAACGAGTATCAGCGGTACGAAGAACCAGTTCTGCGGAGCTACCGAGATCTGCTTGATCAGATTGATAACCATATCGGGAACTCTTGATATGATACCTGCAAACAGTATCATTGAAATACCGTTGCCGATACCCTTCTGGGAGATCTGATCGCCCAGCCATATAATAAGCGAAGCACCCGCTACAAAGCAAGCCACGATAGTAATCGCAGCGATGACTCCGTCAAAGCCTTCCGTATAGAGAACAGCACTCTTGTGTGTTGTTTCGTTTACAGTGTTGCGAAGTCCGATGTAGAATGCTATCGCCTGGAATAAACCAATGCCCAAAGCTACATACTTCGTGATCTTGTTTATCTTCTTACGTCCTTCTTCGCCTTCCTTGCTCAGACGCTCCAGTGCAGGAATTGCAACTGTGAGCAGCTGAACTATGATGGAGGCGTTGATGTACGGTGTGATCGACATAGCAAACAGCGTACCGTTGCTGAGCGATCCACCCGTCATAACGTCGAGATAATTAAGTATCGTTCCTTCACCCATCATCTGTTTGATAGTCGAGGGTTCAAGGAATGGAACGAAGATTGCTGCGCCAAAGCGGAATATAACTATTATGAGCAATGTAAATAAAATCTTTTTGCGAAGTGCGGGATCTTTCCACGCGTTTCTAAAGACTTGAAACATTACTCTACCTCAGCCTTTCCGCCGGCACTTTCGATCTTAGCCTTAGCTGATTCAGAGAACTTAGCAGCCTTAACTGTAAAGCTCTTTGTAACCTCGCCGTTGCCAAGTACCTTAACGCCGTCAAGAACCTTAGTTACAAGACCTGCATCGATAAGAGCGTCTGTATCGATAACAGCACCGTTCTCAAAGCGAGCTTCGAGGTCGGCTACGTTTACAACAGTGTATTCTGTAGCAAAGATATTGTTAAAGCCTCTCTTAGGCATACGTCTTGCGAGTGATGTCTGACCACCTTCAAATCCGGGTCTTACGCCGCCGCCTGAACGTGCCCACTGACCCTTGTGACCTTTACCGGCTGTCTTACCGTGACCGGAACCGTGTCCGCGTCCGATACGCTTAACTTCCTTTGTTGCACCTGCTGCAGGGTATAATTCGTGTAGCTTCAATTGTTACACCTCCTATTTGTTAATGTGCTTATTTAACTTCTATAAGGTGTAAGGAATTATTCCTCAGTAACCTCAACTAAATAAGAAATTTCTTTTATCTTGCCTCTTGTTGCTGCATTGTCGGGCTGAACTGTTTCTGCACCGATCTTGCGAAGTCCGAGAGAGGCTGCTGTTGCGATGTGGCTGTCCTTACGTCCAACCAGTGATTTAACCAGCTTGATTTTTAAAGCCATTTCGGTTTCCGTCCTTTCTGCAAAGTAAAAGCTTAACCTAAGATCTCTTTTACAGACTTGCCTCTGAGCTCAGCTACCTGCTGTGCATCTCTGAGAGCTGTAAGACCTGCCATTGTAGCTCTTACTACGTTGCAGGGGTTGTTAGAACGAAGTGACTTAGTACGGATGTTCTTGATACCTGCCATCTCTACAACGGCACGAACGGGGCCGCCTGCGATAACGCCGGTACCTTCGGGAGCGGGCTTCATCAGAACTGCGCCTGCACCGAATTTTCCTACTATTTCATGAGGGATCGTTGTACCCTTTAATGAGATCTTTACGAGGTTCTTCTTAGCGTCCTCAAGGCCCTTGCGGATAGCGTCGGGAACTTCGTTCGACTTACCCATGCCAAAGCCTACGACACCGTTGCCGTCACCAACAACAACCAGTGCGGAAAACTTCATGATACGTCCGCCCTTAACAGTCTTGGATACACGGTTCAGAGCAACAACCCTTTCGGAAAGCTCATAATTGCTTGCATCTAAAAGTGCCAAATTCTTGTCCTCCTGTTTTTATTGCGGGTTTCAGTAAACCCTTGCCTTACTGATTAGAAGTTGAGTCCGCCTTCACGAGCGCCATCTGCGAGTGCGGCAACTCTGCCGTGATATACATAACCTGAACGGTCAAATACTACATCGCTGATGCCTGCTGCCTTTGCCTTTTCTGCAAGTGCAAGACCAACCTTCTTTGCTGCCTCTGCATTGCCGCCGAAGCCTTCAAAGCTCTTCTCCATTGTAGATGCACTGCAAAGGGTTTTGCCTGCTTCATCATCAATGATCTGAGCGTAAATGTGCTTAGCAGAACGGAAAACGCTGAGACGGGGGCAAGCTGCAGTACCGCTGATCTTAGCACGGATACGCTTGCGACGCTTGATTCTGCTCTTCTTGCTGTCTATTACTTTAACCATTATTTTTCACCCCTTGCGGTTTATTTCTTACCCTTACCTGCTTTACCTTCCTTGCGGCGGATCGTTTCGTCGGTATACTTGATACCCTTGCCCTTATAAGGCTCGGGAGGACGCTTGCTTCTTACTTCAGCTGCAAACTGACCAACCTTCTGCTTATCAATACCTGTGATAATGATCTTGTTAGGTGCGGGTGACTCTATCTTGATGTCTTCTGTATCGGATACGATTACCTGATGTGAGTAACCGAGGTTCATTATAAGATCCTTACCCTGCTTCTGTACACGGTAACCGACACCGTTTACGTCAAGCTCCTTCTTGAAGCCGTTTGTAACGCCTTCGATCATGTTGTGGATAAGTGTTCTTGTAAGACCGTGAAGTGCACGGTTTTCCTTTTCGTCGTCAGGACGTGTAACGGTAACAAAACCGCCGTCAACTGCGATCGACATAGAGGGCTTGAACTCCTTTGTGAGTGTGCCCTTAGGACCCTTTACTGTAACTGTAGAACCGTCTACTTTAACTTCGACGCCGGCAGGAACAGCTATAGGATGTTTACCTATTCTTGACATATCTGCTCCTCCTTAATTACCAAACGAAAGCGAGCACTTCGCCGCCAACGTTGTTCTTGCGTGCTTCTCTGTCTGTCATGATACCCTTAGAGGTTGACACGATTGCAATTCCTAAGCCCTTCATAACCTTGGGCATATCCTTGCTGTTTGAGTAGATTCTAAGTCCGGGCTTGCTTACACGGCGTAAACCTGTAATGACCTGCGACTTGTTCTCAGTATACTTTAAGGTGATTCTGATAACGCCCTGCTTGTCGTCATCTATCACTCTGAAACTCTTAATGTAACCCTCATCTACAAGTATCTGTGCAATCTGCTTCTTCATGTTTGAAGCGGGCACGTCTACTGTAGGATGCTTTGCAGAGTTAGCATTACGAATTCTTGTCAGCATATCTGCGATAGTATCGGTGATCTGCATTACTTACTTCCTCCTTGAAAATTTGTTCTTAAATTACCAGCTGGATTTCTTTACGCCGGGGATCTGTCCTTTATAAGCAAGCTCTCTGAAGCAGATTCTGCAGATGCCGAACTTACGCATATAAGCGTGAGGTCTGCCGCAGATCTTGCATCTGTTGTAAGAACGTGTAGAAAACTTTGCAGGACGCTGCTGTTTAGCAATCATTGACTTCTTTGCCATAGTTGATAGTTTCCTTTCTCTGTCTTACTTAGCGAACGGAGCGCCCATAAGTGAGAGCAGCTCTCTTGCTTCTTCGTCAGTCTTGGCTGTGGTTACGAAGTTGATATCCATACCACGAACCTTATCGATCTTATCATACTCGATTTCAGGGAATATCAGCTGTTCCTTGATACCTGTGGAATAGTTGCCTCTGCCGTCGAACGAATTGGGGTTGATACCTCTGAAGTCACGAACACGGGGGAGAGCTACGTTGAAGAATCTGTCGAGGAACTCGTACATTCTATCATCTCTCAGTGTTACCTTGACACCGATTACCATTCCTTCTCTGAGCTTGAAGTTAGCTACTGACTTCTTAGCACGGCATACAATGGGCTTCTGACCTGTGATCTGCATAAGGTCGCTCATGATAGCGTCTACTACCTTAGCGTTTTCCTTTGCTTCACCGCAGCCGACATTGATTATGATCTTGTCGAGCTTGGGAACCTGCATTGTGCTTTTGTAACCGAACTTCTTGAAAAGAGCAGGAGCAACTGTTTCCTTATAATATGCTTTCATTCTTGTCATATCGTTTATTTCTCCTTTAGCGACAGCAGCCGGAAGTTACTTTATCCGACCTCTCTGTCGTAATTCGGGGCGTCTGATTAAAGCTCAGCGCCGCAGTGCTTGCAAACTCTTACCTTCTTGTCGCCCTCAACCTTGTGACCTACTCTTGTAGGCTTGTTGCACTTGGGGCATACAGGCATTACCTTGCACGCATAGATAGGAGCTTCTGCCTTTACAAGACCGCCCTGTTCGCCCTGTCTTCTGGGCTTAACGTGCTTTGTTACGAGGTTTCTGCCTTCAACGATAACCTTCTTTTCCTTGGGAGATACTTCAAGTACCTTGCCCTGCTTGCCCTTGTCTTTGCCGGACATGATCTGAACGTTATCGCCTGTCTTGATGTGTAATGTGTTCATTTACGACCTCCGGATTATAATACTTCGGGAGCAAGTGAAAGGATCTTCATGTAGTCCTTGTCACGCAGCTCTCTGGCTACGGGCCCAAAAATACGTGTACCTCTGGGGTTCTTATCTTCCTTTATTATAACGGCTGCGTTTTCATCAAAACGGATGTATGTTCCGTCATCACGTCTGATGCCTGTTGCTGAACGAACGATTACTGCCTTGACAACATCGCCCTTCTTAACAGTTCCGCCGGGGCTTGCTTTCTTTACGGAAGCAACTACTACGTCACCGATGTTAGCGTACTTTCTGCGTGTACCGCCGAGTACTCTGATGCACATAAGCTCTTTAGCGCCCGTGTTATCCGCAACCTTCATGCGTGTCTGCATCTGAATCATGGATTAATTCTCCTTCCGATAAATTTAAAGTAATAAATTACTTAGCCTTTTCGATGATGTTTACTAAACGCCATCTCTTATCCTTGGAAAGGGGTCTGGTCTCCATAATCTCAACCTTGTCGCCGATTCCGCAGGAGTTGTTCTCGTCATGCGCCTTAAGCTTGATTGTACGCTTAATGATCTTCTTGTAGAGGGGGTGGCGGACATTGTCCTTGATTGCTACTACGATAGTCTTGTCCATCTTATCGCTTACAACCATACCTACTCTGGTCTTTCTTAAATTTCTTTCGCTCAAAGTAAAGTCCTCCTCTCTCTTACTTGTTGTCAGCTGCCAGCTCACGCTCACGCTGAACTGTCTTGACAATTGCTATTTCCTTCTTAACAGCGCCGATTCTCGTAGGATTGTCGAGCTTGTTAACGGCGAGCTGGAAACGGAGGTTGAATAATTCCTGCTTAAGCTCTACGAGCTTCTTGTCGAGCTCCATTTCAGATAACTCTCTGATTTCTTTAACCTTCATTACTGCTCACCTCCTGTTTCCTTACTTACGAACTTGCACTTGATGGGGAGCTTGTGCATAGCAAGACGCATAGCTTCTCTTGCAGTTTCTTCGGGAACGCCTGCGATCTCGAACATTACACGGCCGGGCTTAACAACGGCTACCCAGTACTCAGGTGAACCCTTACCAGAACCCATTCGGGTCTCGGCAGGCTTCTCTGTGATGGGCTTGTCGGGGAATATCTTTATCCATACCTGACCGCCACGCTTGATGTAACGTGTCATAGCAATACGGGCAGCTTCGATCTGGTTTGATGTGATCCAAGCGGGCTCAAGTGCCTGTAAACCGTATTCGCCGTGGCTGACTACATTACCACGTGTTGCTTTACCGGTCATACGACCTCTCTGTACTCTTCTGTACTTTACTCTCTTCGGAAGCAGCATTAGTCGTTACCTCCCTCTTTTTTCTCAACTCTGGGTCTGCGTGATCTGTTGTCGTTGTTTCTGCGACGGGGCTTTTCTGTTGTTCTCTGTGCAGGAATCTCGCCCTTGAGAACTTCGCCCTTGTAGATCCAGACCTTAACACCGATAACGCCGTAAGTTGTGTTAGCTCTTGCAACGCCGTAATCAATGTCTGCTCTTAATGTCTGTAAGGGGATCGTGCCTTCGTGGTAATTCTCGCTTCTTGCGATTTCAGCACCGCCAAGACGGCCGCTTACCATTGTCTTGATACCCTTTGCACCTGACTTCATTGTTCTGCCGATGCAGCTCTTCATAGCTCTTCTGAAAGATACACGCTGCTCTAACTGCATTGCGATGTTCTCTGCTACGAGCTTAGCATTCATATCGGGGTTCTTAACCTCAACGATATTTAAGTTAACGTCCTTGCCGCCTGCGATCTTTGAGATCTCTGCACGGAGCTTTTCGATCTCTGCGCCCTTAGCACCGATAAGCATACCGGGCTTTGCGGTAAGAATATGAATCTTGATCTTGTTGTCTGATGAACGCTCGATCTCAACCTGAGCAATACCTGCTGCTCTTGAAAGCTGCTGGTCGGACTTTTCGCCGTTTGCTCTTGTGAGCATTCTCTTGTTCATGATATAGTCACGGATTTTGTAGTCTTCAACGAGTGTATCGCCAAAAGTTGCCTTGCCGGCAAACCAACGGGAATCCCAATCTTTGATAACTCCGACTCTGAGACCGTGCGGATTAACTTTCTGTCCCATTGTACTCCTCCTTATTCAGCTTCTTTTACAACCAGAACGATGTTGGAAGTTCTCTTGAGAATACGATGTGCTCTTCCGTGATCCTTAGGTCTGATTCTCTTTAAAGTAACGCCGGCGCCAACGTGGCAGCTTGAAACATAGCACTTGGAAAGATCCATTGAGTGATTGTTCTCTGCGTTTGCCATTGCTGACTTGAGGAGCTTCTGTAAAGGCTCGCTCGCTGACTTGGGTGTGTGCTTGAGGATCGCCATAGCCATGTCGCAGGGCTTGTTTCTGATAAGATCAAGAACAACGCCAACCTTGCGGGGAGATATGCGAACCTGTCTGAGTTCTGCTCTTGCCTCCATTGATGTCTCCTCCTTACTTACTTGTTTTGCTTCCTGCATGACCCTTGTAGGTTCTTGTAGGAGCGAATTCGCCCAGCTTGTGACCTACCATGTCTTCAGTCACATATACGGGAACGTGCTTTCTGCCGTCGTGTACAGCAAATGTATGTCCGACGAAATCAGGGAATATTGTGCTTGAACGGCTCCAGGTCTTGAGAACTTTCTTCTCGCCTGCTTCGTTCATAGCGAGCACTCTCTTCATGAGCGCTTCCTGCACATAAGGTCCCTTCTTGATACTTCTGCTCATTGTATAATTTCCTTTCAAGTGGATTGCAAGTTAATATGCGGCGGATTCTTTACTGCTATGCCGCAAACGCCGCACTTATTAACAACGACTTGTAGTAGTTATTACTTGCTGTTTCTTCTCTTAACGATGAACTTGTCTGTGCTCTTGCCGATCTTTCTGGTCTTATAACCGAGAGCGGGCTTGCCCCAGGGAGTTACAGGGCCGGGACGACCAACGGGTGACTTACCTTCACCACCGCCGTGGGGGTGGTCGTTCGGGTTCATTACAGAACCTCTTACTGTAGGTCTAACGCCCATGTGACGAACACGTCCTGCCTTACCGTAGTTAACGTTCTCGTGGTCGAGGTTTGATACAACACCGATAGTAGCCATGCAATTATCGGATACGTTTCTTAACTCACCGCTGGGAAGTCTTAACAGAGCGTAGCCGTTTTCCTTAGCCATGAGCTGTGCCATGTTACCTGCGGAACGAACGAGCTGACCGCCCTTACCGGGATAAAGCTCTATATTGTGAATAACCGTACCTACGGGGATGTCAGCAAGTGCAAGTGCGTTACCGGGCTTGATATCAGCGTCGGAACCGCTTCTTACCTTGTCGCCTACGTTCAGACCGTCGGGAGCGATGATGTATCTCTTCTCGCCGTCCTCGTACTGAATCAGTGCGATGAATGCTGAACGGTTGGGGTCGTACTCAAGAGTCATAACCTCAGCGTCCATACCGAGCTTGTTTCTCTTAAAGTCGATTACACGATATTTTCTTCTCTGTGCGCCGCCCTTGTGTCTTACAGTGATTCTACCGTAGCTGTTACGGCCGGAGTTCTTCTTGAGTGACTCAAGCAGGCTTCTCTCGGGCTCAACCTTTGACAGAACGCTGTAGTCGGTAACAGTCATACCTCTGCGACCGGGGGTGACAGGTTTATAAGTCTTAATAGCCATTTATATCACTCCTTTATATCATTCCGTCGAAGAACTCGATTGTCTTAGAGCCTTCAGCGAGAGTTACAACAGCTTTCTTCCAAGCAGGTGTGTAACCTTCGTTTCTGCCCATTCTCTTCATTACGCCACGGCAGTTTACTGTGTTTACCTTAGCAACCTTAACACCGGGGAAGAGAGCCTCGACAGCCTTAGCTATCTCGATCTTGTTGGAGTCCTTGGCAACCTTGAAAGTGTACTTGCCCTGAGTAAGCATTTCCATGCTCTTCTCTGTAATAACGGGCTTTAAAATGATGTCATAAGCGAGCTTTGCCATTATGCGTACACCTCCTCGATAGTAGCAACGGCATCCTTGACAACGATGAACTTGTTGTACTTTAAGATGTCGTATACGTTAAGAGTGTTGGCCTGAGTTGTCTTTACGCCGGGAATATTAGCGGCGCTCTTGATAACCTTTTCGTCAACGCTGTTGAGAACGATAAGTGCCTTGTCAGCGCTGAGAGCCTTTAACATGTTAACGATTGTCTTTGTCTTGAATTCGTCAGCTGTGATAGAATCAACAACTATCATGCTGCCGTCCTGCACCTTAGCTGAAAGTGCAGACTTTAATGCAAGTCTCTTTACCTTTTTATTTAAAGAGTATGTGTAGCTTCTGGGCTTGGGGCCTAAAGCAACACCGCCGTGTGTCCACTGGGGAGCTCTGGTAGAACCCTGTCTTGCGTGACCTGTGCCCTTCTGACGCCAAGGCTTTTTACCGCCGCCGCTTACTTCTGTTCTTGTAAGCGTTGACTGTGTACCCTGACGCTGATTTGCCAGGTAATTTACCACTGCTGCGTGCATAACAACTGTGTTCGGCTCAATACCGAAAATGTTGTCATTAAGCTCAAGGTCGGACACAACAGCTCCTGTCATATCATATACTGATATTTTTGCCATGATGATCCTCCTCCTTACGCTTTCTTAACCGCATCGGTAATGCACACAACTCCGCCCTTAGGACCGGGAATAGCACCCTTGATTGCGATAAGATTGTTTTCTGCATCGATCTTAACGATAACGAGATTCTGAACTGTTACGTTCTCAGCACCCATGTGACCTGCCATGCCCTTGCCCTTGAATATTCTCGAGGGAGATGAGCAAGCACCCATAGAACCTGCCTGTCTTACAACAGGACCTGTACCGTGAGTTTCCTTCAGTCTGTGCTGGTTGTGACGCTTGATAGCGCCCTGGAAGCCCTTACCCTTGCTAACGCCGCTTACGTCGATAACGTCGCCTGCTGCGAATACGTCAGCCTTCAGAACGTCGCCAACGTTTACGTTGCTGATGTCGTCTAATCTGAACTCCTTGAGAGTTCTCTTGAAGGGAAGGTCATTCTTCTTGAAGTGACCTGTCATGGGCTTGTTTGTGTGCTTCGGTGATACATCGCCGAAACCAAGCTGAACTGCTTCATAGCCGTCATTCTCAGCTGTCTTGAGCTGTGTTACAACGCAAGGACCTGCTTCGATAACGGTAACAGGAACTACTTTTCCTGCTTCGTCGAAAATCTGGGTCATTCCGATTTTCTTTCCGATTAAACCCTTAGTCATGGTTTAAATCCTCCTGTTTAGGTTATTGGTCGGTTTCCCGACTTGACCACCGACACCGATATTGTTTCGGGTTTCCGGTGCCGAAGGTTATTGGTTGGCTTCACGCCAACATAACTCGCTATGGCTTACGCTTCCATAGTCATTTCCACACCTGCGGGAAGTTCGAGGCTCTGCAGAGCTTCAACTGTCTTGTTGGTGGGGCGGATTACGTCGATAAGACGCTTGTGAGTTCTCATTTCGAACTGCTCACGGCTGTCCTTGTACTTGTGTACGGCTCTCAGGATCGTTATTACTTCCTTGTTTGTGGGAAGCGGAATAGGACCTGCAACTCTTGAACCTGTACGCTTGGCTGTTTCAACGATCTTTGCAGCAGCTGCATCAACTGTTGCGTGCTCGTAGCCCTTGAGCTTGATTCTCACTTTTTCCTTAACTGCCATTCTTGTTTCTCCCTTTCATAAGATTTTCGGGGGAAAGATACGGTTTGCGGTATTTATAAAACATACCGTGCCGGGTGTTTCGTATGCTCTCATATAAAACAGGATCTTTTCCCACGGGGGTATCAACCTTATTGCTAACCCTTCCCGTCTTGACGGGAGAATGATCCCAAACTTATATAAAGCACCGAAAACCGCTTTGCAAAGCCGTTTTCGCCCATTCACTGGACATACTCCGTCTGAATTACCGGCATAGCCGCAACCTCAGACATCACAGCATATCATTGCAGTACGCTTTCACGCGCAAGAATTATTATACAGCATTACGATGCGGAATACAAGCCTTTTTCGAAAATTTTAAGATAGAAATTACAATTAAAAATCTCCGCATTTTTGTGCATATTGACTAATTGGTTTTATGCTATTATTTCCGTTCCGCCTGCCTGTATTCGTTAATTTTTCTGCCGCTTATTTATAATGCTTTGGTGCGTAGCGCCGCAGAGCTTCATCGGGTATAGAAAACCGCAAAAAAACTGAGGGCAGGTAACACTACCTGCCCTCGCTGTCACTTTGATTTTATTTTGCCGTTGTTGCCTTTGCGGAAATGTACTCGCTGAACCTGTTGCTTCCGTCAACCGTTTTGAATGACTTCATACGGAAGGAATACGTTGTTCCCTTTGCGAGCGGGCCGACAACCATTGTCGTTACGTTCTTATCTTTGATAACGTTTATCTGCGTCCACTTTCCGCCCTTGTACTGTTCAATGACATATCCCGAGGCGATTGTGTTGCGGCTCCAGCTGAGCTTTACCGCCGTCTGCGACAACGCCGTTGCGTTGAACTTAGCCACGTTCGCAATTCTGGTCGTTCCGGCCATCGAAACATAGCCGCCGTAGGTTGTCTTTGTGCCGTTTGTCTTATACGCTCTTATTCTGAACGAATATTTCGTATCCGGGTTAAGACCCTTGACAATGAACTTCAGCGTCGTGTTATTCTTTGTTACCGCTATCTGCGTCCACTTTCCGCCCTTGTACTGCTCTATCGCATATCCCGTAACGTTAGCATTACGTTCCCATTCAAGAGTGATCCATGTAGCCGTGGTCGAGGTAACTCTTGCATTCTTCACTGCCGCAGGAGGAGTTTCCGCCTTAACTGTGGTATAGCCGCTGTAGTTTGTCTTGCCATCGGCATTCTTGTATGTCTTTATGCGGAATGAATAAGGTGTTGCGTCCGCCAGCCCCTTTACAGTAAAGGTAAGCGTTGTGTTGTTCTTTGTTACCGCTATCTGCGTCCACTTTCCGCCCTTGTACTGTTCGATTATGTAGCCTGTAACCTTATCGTTCCTGTTCCAGTCCAGCTTTACAGCTGTAGGAGATATTGCGGTGCCGACAAATTTGTCGGTATTTGTAAGCTGCGTTTTTGCCGCAAGCCTTACATAGTTGCTGTATGCCGTACCCGACGATAAAGTCTTATATGCCCTCATCCTGAACGTGTACGTTGTATCGGCGGCAAGTCTGCTTACATTGTACGAAACCGTGGAGCTGTTATTTATCTTTGCAATCTGCGTCCACTTTCCGCCCTTGTACTGCTCTATCTCATAACCGCTCGCATTTGCGTTTTTATCCCACTTCAGCGAAACACTCGATGAAGTCGCCGATCCAGCCGCAAAGCCTGTAGGAGTTGCAACATCATTGTCGATCTTGATTTCCGTATAACCGAGAATATAGTAGTATTTGTATTTTGAATTGTAACTGTAATCCTGTCTGACCTGAGTTCCGTTCAGATAGAATTTTGCTTTTTTGAGATTATACTCATAGCAGTCGGCATTGATGTATATATAGCACCAGTACGTCTTGCCCTTCTCAAATACAGTCGGTGTTTTCCACTCTTCATCGTCATACCAGTCAATACTTATAAGGCTCATATGCTCAGGAAGATTATGTGAGATTAAACTCTTTGCCGGAGTTCCTCCTGCCTTCGGAGGTGTTATCTGTACATATATATTCTGATCATATTCTTCAAACGGCACCCTCAGACTGTTAATCACTACCGTTCCGTCATTGGAAACCGTGAACAGTTCCTTGTCTTCGGATGTCAGCCAGAATCCTTCTTTGTAAGTATCAAGCCTGCATCGGAATATATAACCGGGAGAAAGCGCATATCCCGACTTAGGCGTTACCTTGAATTTGACCGCATAACAGTTATCTACTATAAGCTCGTCATCGTCGTAAACCTCTTCGTTATATTCCCATGTGTTTAAAAGCGGCGTGACAAGAGTTACCGTATATTTATCAGGTTCCGATTCAGTAAGCTGCAGATCGTTTACCTTTCTGTAAGGCAGGAAGTTGCTGATTTCGACCCCGACCGTCCTGATTCCTTCATCGCAAACAAGAACGCTCTTAAATGCAATCTCGTTAAGGCCGATGTAAATATGGTCTGCCGCTTGCCATTCATTTGCGGGATCCTCAAACCTGCGCATCTTTACTGTGCCTGTTGTATACGCTGCAACGTATCCGCTGTTCAGCTTTACTTTTACAAATATGTTGTATTTGAAGCCTTTGCACAGCTGAATATCGTTTACTATATTGTTTCCGTAAACATCACGGATATTGTTTATCGTCAGACTGTATTTTTCGGGTTCACCCGACGCAACGCTGACGTCGCTTAACTTCGAGCCACCGTGAAAGCCTGACACGACCGCCTTGATTTCCGTTACGGCTTCAAAATCATAATCAATTATTATTATCTCGTTGATTCTCAGCACATTGCCGTAATTTATAACAGCCTTATACAGCATTGTGCATTTTTCCGTAACCTCCGGCGGCGTATACGACAGATCGTTTATAGCTTCGGGAATTCCTGTGAACGAGCCGAAATTCTTGGATACATACCAATCTACCGATTTTATCGGTTCGCCCGTACCGTACGGATTGGGAGCCTTACTCAGCAGTTTGATCTCACCTACACTGTTGCTGTTGACGGTAAAACGTGTGCGCTTGTTATTGCTCAGCACATAATTATTTCTGTCTGTCTTCAGCCTGCAGATTTCGTCTGCGCCTCTTGCAGCCATAGCCTTCTTTTCGTCAATGCCGGCCTGCGGTGCGGTAAGCAGAGTCGTGTACTCTACCTTTTCTGCAGAATTTGTGATCGTACCTGCTTTAGAAGTACGTACCGCCTTCTCGGTAGGATAATATACCTCTATATCATTTGGGCTAAGCGGCATGGTTCCGCCCAGGAGCGTTATGTTGTAATACTTTTTCTGTAACGCCTCGTCACTTGTAACACGGACAAAATACGGATCGGAAATTATCGTTCCCGTTTTATCGGTCACTCTGCCCTTGCTCTTGTTTGTGATGGTTCCGCCCGTCATAACCAGCGATGCGTAATAATCACAACCGTCTATCGAGGAGAGCGCTATACTGGAGGTAGTTACTATAGTACCTCCGTTTATCAGAGCAGTAGAATTAAGCGTTCTTTGTTTGCCGGCAAAACCGTTATCCAGCTTTATCGGAGTACCGATCTGTGCGTCAAAATAACCGTCGTTGATTACAAGATCCGACGCACTCAGCTTGATCATTTCACAATACATCGCATTGGTACCCGTGTAGCAGAATGTACCTCCGTTTATAACGATCGTACTTCTGTTCGAAGCCAAAAGCAGATTCTGGGCTACATCCTTGGCATAGAAATACATCTTACCCGTTCCCACCGAGTCCTCGATGGTCAGCTTACTGTATTCGACGCTCAACAGATGATCCTGCGAGTCAATACTGTTACCTGTCTTTTTAAGCGTATAACCGGCAAGGTCCAGCGTCTTGTCACTTTCTATAGGCGGGCACAATCTCGTCAGATAGTTAGGTTTATATTCCTCAGGGTCACAGTCAATATCTGCGCCAAGCCTTATCTTAGACTCCTCGCTGCCGTTGTACGCCAATCTCAACTGCCGGTAATTGCGGACAATAAGGTATCCGTCACTTGAATACTCTGTGCTTTCGCCATCGGTGCCTGCGGCACTGATAGGTATGATTGTCAGCGGCAGTGCGGTTATCATAATAGCAAGTGCCGCAAACAAAGCCGTAATGCGTTTGAATTTTATTTTCATAATCCTTTACCTCCTCATTATAATTATCAAAGTTCATATAAGCCCACTGCTCTTTATTATATTTTACACCGCATTCAGCAAAATGACATTACCCAGATGGGTAAATTATGCAATTCATCTTGATACCTCATTGCCTTTTTTTCGTTATTGTAAAGCTCATCTTCGGTAATTGTGCGGTTTTCCGCCCGAAAACATCACCGCAGATTTCCGCATATCTCTTGCAGACAGAATACCGGCTAAGGTGGTTTGACATAAGATTCGACAGGTAATAAACAGAAAAACGGGCATCGGTAAATGCCGATGCCCGTTTCAGTCTGTAGAAAAAGTATGTTATTTCAAAAAAAGTGCTTGTTCTCTATCTCTATAAGAACGCTCTGTTGGCTTTGCGTCCGTGCCTCGTCAGCCATCAGTGTCGCTGCGTCCTGCAGCGACTAAGTGTGGCTGACTTTAAGCGTCCATGCTTAAAGCCTTTGGGCGTTCAACTTCGGGCATCCATGCCCGCCCTCGAAAAAGGGTGAGGTTCTGTTGCTCGGTCAAACCGAGCCAACTATGGTGGGGATTGTTTTCCCTTAACACAATCATTACGCTGTTACCCTCTAACATTTAAAAGGGTGAGGTTCTGTTGCTCGGTCAAGCCGAGCCAACTATGGTGGGGATTGTGAATGCTCCGAAGTTTTTAAAGTAGCACTCCTATCTTCAAAACCTCTAAGCAATTACAATTCACCTTTAACAAGCATATCAATATATTCACAGACGTTGCGGAAATTTGTGTGAATCTGATTATTAGCAATATGTATTACTCTTATCCCGTGTTCTTCAAGAAATCTGTTTCTTTCATCATCATAGGTTAAGCCCTTTTCTTCGTAATGCTGACTGCCGTCAAGCTCTATAACTAAATTCGCCGTTGGGCAATAAAAATCCGCTATATATTTATACATCACTTTTTGTCGAAAAAATCTTACCGGGTAATTTCTGAGAAAGCAGTACCACAGCTTACGTTCTTCGTCCGTCATTCTTTTCCTCAGAATTTTTGCGTTTTTAATTAAATCTTTGTTGTATTTTGTATTCATATTTCAATTTTTCATCAGATATATAAAATCCGCCCCCGTTTTCACGGGGGCGAACTCATCAAGTCATTAATTTATAAATATTAAGCCCTGAAACTCACGCTGTTCTCAGATTACTGGAGTAACTGGAGAATAGCCTGAGGCTGCTGGTTAGCCTGAGCGAGCATAGCCTGAGATGCCTGCTGAAGAATGTTATTCTTAGTGTAGTTGATCATCTCTGTAGCCATATCTGTATCTCTGATCTGAGATTCAGCTGCTGTCAGGTTCTCGTTTGTTGTTGTCAGGTTGTTAACTGTGTACTCAAGTCTGTTCTGAAGTGCACCAAGACCTGCTCTCTGCATAGATACTGTCTTAACAGCAGCGTCTACCATGTCGATAGCAGCATTTGCAGAATCCTGAGTAGAAACGTCAGCATTAGCAACACCTATAGCAGAAGATGACATATCGTTAACGTTCAGCGTAACTCTCTGATCCTCAACGCCGTTAGCACCGATCTGGAATGTAAGACCCTTACCGTTGTTAGGAACTGAATCCTTACCAACACCTGCACCGTCTGTGATAGCTACTTCTGCATCACCCTTAACGTTGAAGTAGATCTTACCATCTGCATCGCCATCGGTGTTTGTAGTATCTTCAAGCTTAACGCTATAGTCATAGCCTGCTTCCTTAAGGATGTTTTCAATATCCTTTTCTGTGTATGTCTTACCCGTTGAAAGGTGGAGCTTTATTTCAGCGGCTGTAGCCTGATTACCTGCAGCTGCGTCTGCAGGCTTTGCGGCTTTAGTTACCTCAACATTTTCCTTGCCTGCTGCTACATCTGTAGATATAGTAATCTTAGAAGCCATACCTGTATCGTATGCTTTACCATATGAATTAGCAGTAAATGTTACCTGGTCAGATGAACCGTGAGCACCGCTCTTTTTATCACCGACAAGCTTGATAACGTCAGCTGAATTTGAACCTGTAGCACGAAGACCTGCTACTGTAGCATCTGTGTCACCTGCCTTAGAAGCTGTCATAACACCGTTTGCAAGCTTAATAGAAATTTCTGAGGGCGCCTGTGTCTGACCGCCATCCTTAGACTGTGTAGCGTTAGCGATCAGGTTATCGATATCCTTCTGAGTGTAAGTTTCGCCGGCAACAAGGTTCATAGTAAGTGTCTTACCATCAGCTGACCAAAGAGCATTTTCGCCGCCCTTACCTGATGCTACATAAGCTGTTGTAACCTTAACGCCTGCTATATTAGATGTGATTGTAGCACCGACAAGATCAGTATTTGCCGTTGAAACGGCACCGTACTTAGCGCCGAATTCTGTAACAGCCTTTGAGCCGCCGAGTGAACCATCGAGGAGCTTCATGCCGTTGTACTCTGTAGAAGAAGCGATTCTGTCGATTTCGCTCTTGAGTGCGTCAACTTCGAGCTGGATAGCTTCACGGTCTGTATCATCCTGGTATGTACCGTTAGCTGACTGAACTGCAAGCTCTCTCATTCTCTGAAGAATTGAGTGAGTTTCGTTTAAGCCGCCTTCAGCTGTCTGGATAAGAGAGATACCGTCGTTGGCATTCTTTGTAGCCTGTGAAAGACCACGGATCTGTGAACGCATCTTTTCAGATATAGCCAGACCTGCAGCGTTATCGCCTGCACGGTTGATCTGATAACCAGAAGATAACTTCTCAGTTGCCTTCTTTGTACCTGAAACGTTGATGTTCATCTTGTTGTTAGCATTGATCGCATTTAAGTTATGCTGTACTACCATACCTGCCATTTTGTTTTCCTCCTTGAATGTACTCCCGAAATCCTTTTCGGAAGTCGTTGCCCTTATAGGGACTTGTTTTTTGTTAGTGTGACCTTGCTTTGCGCTAAGCTAAAGTCATTTGGTGTTTGTTTTGCAAAACACTGCGGAAGTTATCTCCGCCTCCGCACAGGGCTCTGTGACCCTTACATTTATTATATCGGCACTTGTTTTTCTAAACTTTAGCCTTTTTGAAAACTTTTTTATAATTTTGCTGAGAAATTTTATAGGGAGTTTGTGTAAAATTTACAATATTAACTGTCGGCTTTGCGTAATAGCAAAAACCGCCCTGCATCACAGAGCGGTTATATAACTGACTTATTTTACGATAAGCGCAAGGTGACCTGCCGAATAACAGTTTATCTCCTTTAAGTAATCTATTATCATTTTCACTCTGTCAGGATTATGACAAAGCAGATGAGAAGCAAGACAGACCGCTGTTTTAAACCTCTCAAATATTTCGTTTGGATTATCACTGCCGGCTGCAGCGGTAGCACCGAAAAAGTCTATAAGTGCTACAGATGCACAAAAATATGCGTAGTTATCAAAAATATTATAATTATTATCTGAAAACGGCATAAACTCACACATATAAAGACATCTTACTATGTTTCTTATCATAAACGGCTTAGTTGAACATATTTTACAGAACTTTTCGAGATTAGTTATATATGTTTGTATTTCAACGGAAAATTTGCCTTCGATGTTCTTTTTTCTGATTGACGACAATATTTCTGACAGTTTATCACCTACAGCTGTACCGTCAAGCATACACTGCACAGCGCCAAGCTTAACCTTATAATTCGGTTCAATATCCGAAAGAGATTTTACAAGTGCGGGGCTGTTTATCTGTTTTGATAAAGCGGATATACCCTCGGGTATCCTGTCCGGCGATGAATTTTCAAGCTTTGAAAGCGTTTGAGCCGCAAGTGTTCCTATAATCATCGATGTATGTATATCACGTTTTTTATCACTAAGGATGCCGTAGAAAAAATCAAAAAGCTGATTTCTGTATTTAAGACCCGGATTGCTTTTTACGTCGTCGATTGTATCGGGTTTAAATATCAGAGCGTTTTCCGGTTCATAGTCTTTACCGTAAATATAAACGTCACAGGATTTTTCGTTATTTGCAATAATATCAAATACAGCAGGACAACTCAAAAATCTGATTTTTGTAATTACGTTATTATTTATAGTACCGCTTATAGGATAATTCCGACATACAGCAGAAAGGTATTCTGCCCCAAGTTCTTTCTGAATTTTACAAAGTCTGTCCTCTTTATCGTGAAAAGGACAATCACCGTCATCAGACAGCTTTATCGAATTTGTTATTCCGTCACACTTCAAGAATGATCTTTGAATAAGCTTGTCAAGACTTTCGGAATGTTCGGAATTTTTCAATTTTTCAATTTCTTCGTCTGTCCATATTATATCCCAATTCCGGCAACAATCCATCGTACACTTTCCGCCTATACACTGAAAATCGTTGACGTACTGTGCTGTTTTAAGTATATATTCCATATCTTTACCCTTTCCGGAATCTTTTCCAAAAATAATATCTTTATTATAGCACCGAATTGCAGGAATTTCAACCTGTAGCAAAAGTAAAGGAGGAATGTAGAGTACAGCAAAAACCGCCCTGCATCACAGAGCGGTTTTGCTTGAATAATAGAGAGGTATATATGAAAACTTTCGTTGTACTTAGGCGGAGCATGTATGGGGCGGCTGTTGCCGTCTTGCCGGCTCCTGTTATGTTAACCGTGCTTGTCGGCACGATATTTTTCAAGCCGAAACCTATCGGCTGATTTCGGTCGTCGGAATCCTTTCCTCTGACTGTGACTATAGTATACCCCCTTTTTATGAATCATATAATAACGGGCGATGAAAGAAATGTGAAAAATCTTGAAACGCAGGTGTATGTATCGTGGGTAATGTCCTGCAAGGACGGGCAAATTTCATCACAAAAAGTAAATCTGAAGCATACATTGCTATCCGCCGATAACGGAGGTTACACAAGGCACATACAATCAGAACGGCGAATTTGAATCGGCACATTGCCGCCCGCCGTACATCGTTGTTACACTAATCACAAGCATACAGAAAGGCGAATTTGAAGCGGCACATTGCCGCACGGAAAAGCCCCTTGTACCTTAGGGGGTGGTACAAGGGGCTTTCCTTTGGGTTATAATTCAGAGGCTATATAAATAGATGAAATCGAATTTAACAGCTACGATCTCAGAAATATCAGAAATCAACTTCTGTATCGTAGTAGCAGCACTTAAGCAGCTTCTCCATCTCTTCCTGTGTAGGAATACGAGGGTTAGAACCTGTGCAAGCGTCTGCGATAGCATTCTTAGCGATCTCAGGTAATCTCTCCAGGAATACGTTTTCGGGAACGAAACCGTTTTCTGTAGGATAGCTGTCTGCGCCGTAGTTCTTGATGCAGTGAGGAATCTTCAGTTCGTCATTCATCTTACGCAGATAAGCGATGAGGAGCTTTACCTTTTCGTCGTCATTTGCACCGCCAAGACCCATAAAGTCAGCGATTACGCCGTAACGCTTCTTAGCTGTTTCATCCTTAGCGTTGAATGCGATAACCTTAGGAAGATACATAGCGTTTGCGGCACCGTGTATGATGTGTGCGCCGTAATCAGCGAATGCGGCACCTGTCTTGTGAGCCATTGAGTGAACGATACCGAGCAGAGCATTCGAGAATGCCATACCTGCGAGGCACTGTGCGTTGTGCATTGCATCACGCTTAGCCATATCGCCGTTGTAAGAACCAACGAGGTCGTTCTGGATCATCTTGATTGCGTGAAGTGCAAGAGGATCTGTAAAGTCGCAGTTAGCTGTTGAAACGTATGCTTCAATAGCGTGTGTCATAGCGTCCATACCTGTATGTGCTACGAGCTTCTGAGGCATTGTTTCTGCAAGGTCGGGATCAACGATAGCAACATCGGGAGTAATCTCGAAGTCAGCGATAGGATACTTGATACCCTTGTGGTAGTCTGTGATGATTGAGAATGCGGTAACTTCAGTAGCTGTACCCGATGTAGAAGAAATAGCACAGAAGTGAGCTTTCTTTCTGAGTTCGGGAATACCGAATACCTTACACATATCTTCAAATGTGCAGTCGGGGTACTCGTACTTTATCCACATAGCCTTAGCTGCGTCGATAGGAGAACCGCCGCCTATTGCTACGATCCAGTCGGGCTGGAACTTGAGCATTGCGTCTGCACCCTTCATAACTGTTTCAACAGAAGGATCGGGTTCTACATTCTCAAAGAGCTCAACCTCCATGCCTGCTTCCTTAAGATAAGCCTCAGCCTTCTGTAAGAAGCCGAAACGCTTCATCGAACCGCCGCCAACGACGATCATTGCCTTCTTGCCCTTAAAGCTCTTTAATGCCTCAAGTGCGCCCTTGCCGTGATAAACATCTCTTGGTAATGTAAATCTCATGTGAAATTCCTCCTGTTCGGCTTATAGCCGTTATTAATCTATATTTAGCTGTTATCATCGTGCGCCCTGCGTTATGTATTTGTGTTGCAGGACTTCTTTCTTTTGTTCGTTATTATTTTAACACACTGAGTCGGAATTGTAAAATATATTTTAGGAATATCGGTATATAATTATCTATATAACAGTATCGAATAAAATCCGCACAAATCCGCTCTGTATCGGCATTTGCCGTAGTAAAGCCGTTTGTGAGCCTTTTGTAACAAGATTGTGAAAAGTGCGTAAAAAGCTAAATGTCAATATATGGCTGATTTTTTAATGGATAAATATTGCATTACTGGAACTTGACAAAAGGTCTACCGCCCCTGTCTGCCGCAGATAACCGCTTTGAAAATCAAAGAACGCAGAGCATACACCCTGCGTCCGCTGTTTATTCTTCTTCCTTTGTGTTCTGATACGTCTTTAATATATCCTCCGCAACAGCTCTTTGCGTCTTTCTCAGATCCATTGCCTGCTTTTGAATATGCCTGTGTGCCTGTTCCTCCGTCAGATTCAGATACTGCATAAGCATTGACTTTGCACGGTTTACTATCTTCATATCCGATAACTGCTGTGACAGCTGGCGGTTTTCCTCCTCCAGCTTTGCCATTCCGATATGAGCTACCTCGGCAAGCTTTATTGTCTGTATAAGCATAGCCTTGTTGAAGGGTCTTGGGAGAACGAATGCACCGGTAAACCGTATCTTTTTCTGCACCTCGTCGGCAATCTCATGCTTGGCAAGCACCACTACGCCGTTTTTTGCGTCTTTTGCTATATCTGCGACAAGATCAAGCCCGAATTCGTCCGAAAGGGGAGTGGAGATGATGACACTATCAAACCTTGATATATCTACGCCTCTTACGATAGCGCCGCTCGTGAAAGTCGAGATGTTGTCGCAGTCAAGCTCAATCAGAAGTCCTGCTATGCTGTCGCAGATTTCGCTTGTTTTGCCTGCTATAAGTACATTCATTCCGACACCCTCTTTCGTGGTATTGAAGCTCCCCGTACCGCTGTGTATTACGATAGCGAAGCCGCCTTATCTATATCTATTTTCGTCTGTTGTCAGTTATGCGTGTAAAGCTGCTTGTACGGGCTTGCTGTATTCGGTGACAGCTTGTAGAATCTGCCCTTTAACAGCTCGTTTGTGTTATATCCGAAATTCTTTGCGAATTCATCGACATATTCTCTTATATCGACCTTGTCGCTGTCGTCTGCGACCTCGCACGAAACCTGTACGGGAAGACCCTTAGGCGCTTCGTCGCTTCTTATATACATATGACCGCCGTGCATTCCCGTTCCGCAGAACGAGCCTATCGGCGCTTTGCCGTCACAGCCTATGCCGAGAACGATTATTATTCCGCCTGCCTGATATTCGCCCAGAAAATCTCCGACCTTGCCGCCGATGATTATTTTCGGATAGAATTCGTGGTATTCCTTCATATGTATTCCTACACGGTAGCCTGCGTTGCCCTTTACGAATATCTTGCCTGAACGCATCGCATATCCTGTCGTATCACCGCAGTTTCCGTGGATGAATATTTCGCCGTTGTTCATTGTGTCGCCGATAGCGTCCTGACCGTTGCCGTGTACTATGATAGTGCTTCCGTCAAGATATGCGCCCAGAGCGTTTCCGGGAGTTCCCTCAACCGTTATCGTCTTGCCCGCAACACCGCAGCCGATATAACGCTGTCCCATAGCGTCGGTTATCGTTATATCGTTGTCGTCACATTCGACTATCTTTTTATTAAGGTCGTAATAACCTATTTCGTTAGCGTTTAATACTGTCATGGCTTATCCTCCGTTATTGCAGACATTAAGGACATCATCAGTGCTTTTTGCCTGCGAGCTTTTCTTCACGTCTTGCCTTGCCGAACATCATCATCTGCGGCTTATCTCTGAGAAGATCGAGATCTACCTCGGTAAGCGGTATCTGCTCCTTTATCATAGAGGTATAGATACCTGCTCTTGCTACGTCGCCCATAAGTATGAAGCCCTTCAGCAGACCGTCCTTGAATACCAGCTTCTTGTAGATTTCCTTGTCTGCGTCCTCGGTAATGTCCTCATCGCCGTCATAGCTTCCTGCTGTTATGATATGCAGACCGTAGAAGCCTATGGCATTCATCGGTATAGCGTTCAGATAAAGCGTTTCCTCGCCTGCCATATTTTTACCTGCGACCTCGCCCTGCATAAATGCGTTAGGCAGAAGTGCGAGTATCCTGTCGGTATTTGACGAACAATCGTGGCTTACTGTGCAGTCGCCTGCGGCATAAACGTTGTCAATCGTTGTCTGCTGGTGAAGGTCGGTTATTATACCCTTTTCAACCTTGCCGCCCGCATCGCTTACAAGCTCTGTGTTAGGCCTTACGCCGACAGCTATTACAAGAATATCAAAATCCACCGTTTCGCCGTTTGTCAGCTTCGCACTGTTTTTTGAGAACTGCTCAACGCTTGTGCCGAGGATGAATTTTGTTCCTTTATCCTCTATGTGCTTCTGCATTATCTCGCCTGCACGGACATCAAGAATACTCGGGAGTATCCTGTCAGCAAGGTCAACTACAGTAATATCGGCATTCAGATGATGAAGTGCCTCCGCACATTTAAGACCGATAAGACCTGCACCTATTATAAGTACCTTTGTGCCGGCTGTGACTTTTTCACGGATAGCCTTTGCACTGTCCCATGTCATGAATGTGAACTTGTCCTCGACTTTATCAATGTCCTTCATCGGAGGAACAAACGGTTTTGAACCCGTTGCTACCAATAACTTATCATACTGTACTTTCTCTCCGTTGTCAAGTACCACACAGCCGTTTTCGATTTTCTCGGCACGCACCGAGAAGATGGTCTTTACATTGTTCTTCTCGTAGAAATCAGGCTCTCTGTAGTATATCTTGTCGTCGGCAACCTTGCCCTCAAGCCAGTAGCTTATAAGCGGCCTTGAATATGTGTGATATGCCTCGTCCGTGATTATCGTTATACTGCCGTCCCTGTCAACCGAGCGTATTCCCTGTACCGCACCTATTGCGGCGGCGGAGTTTCCTATGATAACATACTTTTTCATTTCGCTCCTCCTTATCTTTCTTCAAGGACGATAGCCTTGTTCGGACAGCCCTTTACACAGGCAGGCTCGCCGTTGTTGTTCTTCATGCAAAGGTCGCATTTCTGTATGACCTTTGAATCCTCGCTTGTTACAATACAGCCGTAAGGACAGGCAAGCACGCAGGTGTAGCAGCCTACACAACGGCTCTCGTCACACGAAATAACGCCGTCCTTCTGCGATAAAGCGCCTGTTATACAGCTCTTTACGCAAAGAGGAGTTTCACAGTGACGGCACTGTACGGCAAAATTTATTCCGCTGCCTTCCTCGACCTTTATTCTCGGTATCGGCTTTTTGCCGTTTGCAAAAGCCTTTATCATATTTTCGGCTCCGCTGTTTGCGGCGGCACAGTAATATTCGCACAGATGGCACGCAAGGCACCAGTCCTCGTTAACGTAAACTCTTTTCATTTTACTTCTCCTTTATCACTGACCTGCGTGCTGTATGCCGAGTATCTCAAGCTCTTTTTCGTTAAGGCCGATACCTCTGAGCATAAGTCTGTTGCCCTTGAGAGCCTCTACGGAGTTGATACCCATACCGCCCATCATTTCCTTGATCTCGTGATCCCACGCATGAACAAGATTTACAAGACGCTGATAACCGATGTTGGGGTTAAGACGCTTTACAAGGTCGGGACGCTGTGTTGCGATACCCCAGTTGCACTTGCCTGTCTGACAGCTTCTGCAAAGGTGACAACCGAGCGCCAGCAGAGCGGCTGTGCCGATATAACAAGCGTCCGCACCGAGTGCGATAGCCTTTACCACGTCAGAGCTTGAACGGATAGAGCCAGCGACTACTACAGAAACCTCGTTTCTGATACCCTCGTCACGCAGACGCTGGTCAACGCTTGCGAGTGCAAGCTCGATCGGGATACCTACATTATCTCTTATTCTTGTGGGAGCCGCACCCGTACCGCCTCTGTAACCGTCTATTGCTATAATGTCCGCACCCGAGCGTGCAATACCGGAAGCGATAGCGGCAACGTTATGCACTGCGGCAATCTTTACGATGACAGGCTTTTTGTACTCTGTAGCCTCTTTCAGTGAAAGAACAAGCTGACGTAAGTCCTCTATCGAATATATATCGTGGTGGGGAGCGGGGGAGATAGCGTCCGTTCCCATAGGGATCATTCTGGTTCTTGAAACATCCTCAAGAATCTTTGCACCGGGGAGATGTCCGCCGATACCGGGCTTTGCACCCTGACCCATCTTGATTTCTATTGCCGCACCCGTTTCAAGATAATCCTTGAATACGCCGAAACGTCCCGATGCGACCTGTACTATAGTATTGGGGCCGTACTGATAGAAGTCCTTGTGCAGACCGCCCTCGCCCGTGTTGTAGAATATTCCAAGCTCCGTAGCCGCTCTTGCAAGGCTCTCGTGGGCATTACGGCTGATAGAGCCGTATGACATAGCCGAGAACATGATGGGCGTCGAAAGCTCAAGCGTAGGTGTCGTTTCCGTCTTTACACTGCCGTCCTCGTTGAAAGAAACGTTCTTCGGCTTTTTTCCGAGGAATACCTTTGTTTCCATAGGCTCACGCAGAGGGTCGATAGGCGGATTCGTTACCTGAGAAGCGTTGAGCAGTATCTTGTCCCAGTAAACGGGATATTCCTTCGGGTTACCCATTGCCGAAAGAAGAACGCCGCCCGTTTCCGCCTGCTTGTAGACTTCCGTCATTATCTGCTGGCTCCAGTTGGAGTTGTTCCTGAACTTGTTGGGGTTATCTACTATCTTCAGTGCGCCTGTAGGACAGATACATACGCATCTCTGGCAGTCAACGCACTGCTGGCTATCCGAGATCATCATATCAAGATCTGCATCATATCTGTGTACCTCGTTTGAACACTGTCTTGCACATGCCTGACATTTTATGCAACGGTCCTTATCTCTTATAACATCAAATAAAGGCTGAAAATAATTAAGTGCCACTGTTACCGCTCCCTTTCTTACTTCTTTTCGTTCAGCTTGACGATGATAGGCTCTCCGCCTCTCGGTGACCAGATACGGTCAACAACGGGACAGATGGCTCTTATCGCACATTCCTCGCTCGCAAGGTAAACCATATCGCCCTTTTCTGCGGCAACCATTGAACGCAGCTTAAGTCTGTCGTTGAGTGCCATAAGGCCTCCGTCAAAGCCGAGGATTATCGAGAACGGTCCTGTTATCAGCAGGCTTGAGAATACGTTTCTGAAGTATTTCAGCTTCTGTCTTTCGCTCTCGCTGTACTTATCCGAGTCTATCTCGCTCCAGAAAGGAGCGGCGATTATCTTCGCTATATCTTCAAGACACAGCTTCTGTTTTCTGTTGAGGAAGTCTATTATATATGTGATTACCTCTGTATCTGTAAGCAGGTTGCATTTGTAACCGTACATTTCAATATATCTTCTGTTTGCGTCGTAGGAAGAGATCTCACCGTTATGTACTATGGTATAATCAAGCAGTGCAAACGGATGAGCGCCGCCCCACCAGCCCGGAGTGTTCGTGGGGTATCTGCCGTGCGCTGTCCAGGCATATCCTGCGTATTCCTCAAGCCTGTAGAACTTTCCGACATCCTCAGGGTATCCTACCGCCTTGAATACGCCCATATTCTTACCGCTTGAGAAAACGTATGAACCGTTTATCTTGTCGTTTATGTTGATAACGCACTGAGCGACAAACTCTCTTTCGTCAAGCTGACTTTCTGTGAGCTTTGTCGGCAGGGGATTCACGAAATATCTCCATATCAGCGGCTCGTTTGTAATATTCGGGTGCTTTCTCGTGGGGATACGGGAAAGGTTCACCACGTCAAAATGCTTGTCAAGAAAACGCTCGGTTTCCACCCTTGCCTCGTTTGAATCGTAGAAAATATGGAATGCGTACTGATCCTTGTACTCCGGATAGATTCCGTATCCTGCAAATCCGCCGCCCAGACCGTTTGATCTGTCGTGCATATAAGATATAGACTTTACTATCTTGTCACCGCATATTCTGTTGCCGTCCCTGCTTATAAAGCCTGAGATAGCACAACCGGCGGGGATTCTGACCTGACCTTCTTTTTCCAGCATAAGCTCACTCCTGTTCGGTGTCTGTTTGTTTCTGAACGTTTTTTGGACGTTTTGAATCTGATAATTTCATTTTTGGGGATAAAAACAGCAGGCAACAGATGAATCAACCTGCAAATCTGCGGAATTTTGTAAATTAACCGTAAATTCAAGGAGTATTTGCAGTAAAATGAAACGTTTGCTTCAAATTTACCGCCATCTGAAACAGCTTTGTTTCGTTAATTGCCTGCAGTCGTTTTGACTACAGTTGTAATTATATCACGGGTTTGCGGTGTTGTCAATATATTTCTGCAAGTTTTTTAAATGAAACTTGCAGAATGTTTTCTTGCAATTTCATATTCTGATTATGCAAAATGACGGCAGAACCGCTGTACCGTCATTTCGCAAAAACCGATTGTTATTATAACTGCACTGTGAAATATATCGCCAACACCGCTTAAAACACTTTCCGTACTGACAAGGCATTAATATTTTCGTGAGTATACCAGTACAACTGCACTGACATTTACCCTTCAAAAAACGCACTATCCCTTGCCTGGCACTAAACTTGCCTCCCTTGTCAAAGGTGAGGTGCTGTCGCCCTAAAAAATTCGGGCGACTACCGGAGGGATTGCCACACCGCCCATCGCTGCGCACCAACCCTTCCAAAACCGCACTATCCCTCGAAAATCGCCAACACCCTTACCCGCCCCTTATCAAAGATGAGCTTCTGTTGCTCGGTCAAGCCGAGTCAACTATGGTGGGGATTGTAATTGCTTAGAAGTTAATTTCCTAATTGCTTTGGTTCTTTTCCTCTTTCGTATTGACAAGTGTACCCATTCGAATAGCAAACCCGAGAAGTGCTGTCCGACAAAAAGAACTATCGGTAGCTTGCTATCATAGTCAAAGCCGGATGATGCAACAAGAAGCACATCTATTAAAAGACTTTTTTCAAAGTCTCCGCCATTCATCCCACATTCACACTTTCCGGACAAAGTAATAAAGCACCCTTCCGCAACATATATTTGTACTAAAAAACGAAAGCAGGTAACACTATGGTAAAACGCAGAAGTTACAAAGCGGCGATAAAGAAGCTCAGACCTTTTATGAAAGGAGCTGTAGCCGGAACAGTGACAGCGGCGGTTTTTACCGTTATCGGTGCATTTTTGTTTAATATTGCCGATGCTCCTTCGGGAGCAGACAGCGTAATGGTATATGTTTCGCTCGGCGCATCTGCTGTCGTCTGCGGAATGTTCTTCGGCGGCGGCAGAGGGAAAAACGGCTTTGCGTGGGGAACGCTCGGCGGTCTTGCAATGTTCGCCCTTTGCTTTGCCGTCACACTTATATCCGGCGGATTTACCGGAACGGAATTTCTGCCTAAGCTGATAAGCTCAGCAGTGTGCGGCTGTATCGGCGGAATAATCGGTGTCAATGTTGCGGCAGAGCGATAAAGGCAGGCTGATAGAATATTTCTATAGACAAACAAAGAAAAATGTGGTAGAATTACCTTAAACCCTGTAAGTTTAGGGCTAATTAAAAAGATCAAAGGAAGACTTACTATGAAAAAATATTCCATAGAAACGCTTGCGGTTCACGCAGGCTATGAAACAGACGAAGCTACAATGTCGGTAACTCCGCCCCTGTACGAAACAAACGCCTATGTGTTCAAGGATGCCGAACACGCAAGAACGCTCTTTGAGCTTAAAGAGCCGGGCAACATCTACTCAAGACTACAGAATCCCACCTGTGAGATGCTTGAACGTAAGGTAACAGCTATGGACGGCGGTGTTGCGGCACTCTCGTTTGCATCCGGACATGCCGCTATATTCAATACTATAATAAACCTCTGCAGTGAGGGCGACGAGCTTGTTTCGTCCATAAACATCTACGGCGGTGCGATAAACCTGCTCGGTATCACATTAAAGAGAATGGGCATCACGGTAAAGTTCGTTGACCCCGATGACCTTTCCGCCTGGGAAAATGCCGTAACCGACAAGACAAGGCTGTTCTTCACCGAGCTTATCGGCAACCCCAACGCAAACGTAGCGGATATTGAGGAAATCGGCAAGATAGCCCACAAGCACGGCATCCCGTTTGTAGTAGACAGCACCTTCACAACACCCTATCTTTGCAGACCTATAGAGTGGGGCGCAGATCTTGTTATCCACTCCGCAACAAAGTTTTTGGGCGGTCACGGCAGTGTAATGGCAGGCGTTGTAGTAGACAGCGGAAAGTTCACGTTCAAGGGCAATCCCAGATTCCCGCTTTTCAACGAGCCTGACATATCCTATCACGGTGTAGTGTTTGCCGACCTCGGAGAAATGGCATTCATCTCAAGACTCCGTGCGCTCATAACAAGAGATATAGGCGCCTGCCTTTCAGCGTCTGCGGCTCACACCTGCCTTACAGGTATGGAAACGCTTGCTCTGCGTATGCAGCGCCATTGCGAAAACGCACTTGCAGTAGCAAAATTCCTTGAATCACACCCTGCAGTTGAAAAGGTAAATTACCCTGCACTGCCCTCAAACAAGTATTACGAGCTTTGCAAAAAGTATTGTCCCAAGGGTGCTGGCGGTGTGTTCACATTCGTTATCAAGGGCGGCAAGCCCGCAGGCGAGAAGTTTATGAACAGCCTTGAGCTTTTACAGATAGTTGCAAACGTCGGCGATGTAAGAAGCCAGGTTATCCACCCTGCTTCAACAACGCACAGCCAGTTATCGCCCGAACAGCTCGTAGCCGCAGGAATAAGCGAGGGTACGGTAAGACTTACTATCGGTATCGAGGATATAAACGATATTATTGCGGATATCTCTCAGGCACTCGATAAAGCGACTAAGTAACATAAAATGATGTTTTATGGGGTTTGGGGCGTTGCCCCAAGCGGGATGAGGGCGGCAGCCCCACAATTAGCCCCTTCCCATGGGGAAGGGGTTTGGGGTTAGGGATAGAGAATTTACTCTATTTTTAAAAAAACAGACTTTTCTACAAGTTGGTATTAGCGCCCAAACCCGCCCCCGTTTTTATAAAAATTTTATAAAACCCCTTGACAAACTCTTTTCGATGTGCTAAAATATATTAGTAAATTTACAAGATATGCGCCAATAGCTCAGCTGGATAGAGTATCTGGCTACGAACCAGAGGGTCGGGGGTTCGAATCCCTCTTGGCGTGCCAATTTACATTAGTTACACTTTTAGGGATACTACAGTAGTAGTGTCCTTGAAACTGTAAATAAAATCATATATCACACAGCAGAGCAGGTGCAACTGCTCCACTGTGATAATATACATTTTGTGTTCCGACTCATAGTTTCGATTAACGCTCTCGCATCTCTCCGTAGCTTAACACCTACCCAGTCCGATGTAGCTCAACTGTATCAGTAGTACAGTATGTATACTCGCTCCGCAGAATGTGCGGCGTTTCTGAACTGTGACTGTTAGTCGGTGGTTTGCAGTAAATCGGTGTTTACTGTTCCTCTCCCGTGTTACTCACGCGATGTTCTCAGAACTAATGCGTAGTTATCTCGGCTGTAGGTCATCTCTGACGATGGTCGGCATTCAATTTGTACTGCCTTTGATATGCGGCAGGTGGGGATATACACTGCGGATTTACGCCTTGTATATCAGATTAAAAACACAAGAGCCTCCAGCGTCTGGTAAACTTCTGAAAGCTCTTGCAAAATTGTATAAAATTGTATTAAATGTGCTATAATAAAGCACACTAAAGGCACTATTGCACTAAGTCAGTCAGATGGTTTCGCATCGAGCTGATGAGGGGCTGTATCGTTCTTGCAGGAACTATACAGCCTGTGTGTAGTGTTTTTTATTTGCTCTATTATACAACACTTTTACAGTTTTGTCAATTCAATTGATGTAATGTATAGTATACAGAATTGACAAAAATGCGGGTGAGTGTTTGTGCAATTTTTTGTTTTGTGAAGCGGACAATTACACAAGGACAAAGCGAATGTACGGAGAAATAAAAGAAATAGTGATCATATTGTAAAAAGGAGTAACTATATATAACCGATTTTCTGTTTGCGCTTTTATCATTTTTCACTTCTTTTCATTTTTCTAGTATTGAATATACCATGAAATTTTCTATTATATAGCATCCCTTATTTTCAAAAAACCGGTAGATGGTATCTATATAGGTGCAAATTTTATGAGAATCAAAATAGCCAAACTTTACATATCTCCCGTTGTGTTTCACGGCTATGTTGAAATAAAAAAAGAGTCCCTTCTCGAAATGGAAAAACACGAACTTGTTATTTTCTTTTTGAGTGGAGCGGTTGGCAATGTCTTCTTGATTGGAGTTTCACTATTACTTGTTAGCAATTTCATTAATTTTTATTTTTCCATTGTTAATATCTGTTATGCAACCGCAAGCGTACTGCCCTTTATAATAGGAAATAATGATATGACTACAATGATAAAGGTTTTGAAAGAAAAACAAAAGATGTCTAAAACTGATATTTGATATAGCATTAATGATTAGAAAGGTGATTAGGTTGGTATGTCCTTACTGCAACAATGAAATGGAAAGCGGAATGATTGTTATTTCTGCCACAGGAAGTGTACCGTGTGCAATTATCGAGTGGTACTCTGAATAAAAATGCAAAAAGGGAATATTCGGCATATCCAAAAAAAGCAAGGTCAATATAAAAGATCGAAAAAATGGACATTTTTGCTCACACTATTGTTCTCATTGTTGTAAAGCGTTTTGTGAATTTGAAACAAAGAAAAACGGAATCGCTTTAAATTTAGTGTTCTGAAAAAATTATCGTTTTTATAGAGATGAGCAAAACATGAAACAAAAACTAACAGAAGTCGCAAAATAGGCAAGTATCAAATAAAAAAGCAGAAAAACGGCACAGCAAAGCTGACATCAGCCGAACAGAGCTGAAATCCGGCAGAAATATTCAAAACAACTCGTCAAGCAATACACTTAACGGATTTAAGACTGCGATAAGAGCTTTCGAATTTAGTGACAACAGTTGCGTGAGCGACAGCGAGCAAAGCAATATGAGCAACAGAATTAAGGTTTTGTGCAGCATTAAAGCTATGCACCCAAAGACGTTCCTGACCGGTCTGCTTGAAACGAGAGTTGTAACGCTCAGCCTCTGTTCTGAGTGCATAAATCTTCTTGAACGAAACACATTCACGGTCAATGGAAAGTCAGTAATCATCGGGAAGCGTGACATATTTAGTACAACCGCGAGTTTTTTTGCCATTGTTCCAATTCTTGTGATTGCATGGACAACAGCCTGATTTTGAACGTTTGAACGGACAGCAGTATTTTTGGCGAGTTCTGCCATTGTCAGAGAATTTGCCGTCTTTGTGCATAGCGAGACCGGCTTCACAAATCGGATGACCTGTTGAAAGCTTCTTCGGATTTTTAGTGTTACGCTTGTTGATGGGAATAAAGCATTCGCCGTGATAAATATCTTTGACGGCATTGTAAATTGCCTTAACATCGTAACCTTTATCAGCAAAAAATGTGCATTTCTCAATTGAAAGAAAATCATTGGTTTGGCTTAGAATATCAAGAACGACAGTGCTGTCGGCAACATCGGCAGTAGTTGTCATTTCAAAGATTGGTAAGCCTGTAATGCAGTCAACTAGAATATGATTCTTGTAACCCCAATAGTATTCAAAATTACGCTCGTTATGCTGATTTGAAGCGGTATGAACACCCAAACCGCAGTCTTCGTCAGACTTAGGCTGATTGCCTTTTGCAAACTTGTTTTTAGCGAAAGATTTTGGGTTATTCTGCTTAGTATTTGCACTTATGGGAGTAGAGTCGAGAGCTATGAATGAAGTGTCGATAATACCCATTTTGGACAACTTCAGCACTTGAGACTGCATAAGCTTTTTAAGCAGAGCGTTATCAAGATTTCTGATGAAACGGTCGAAAGTCCAGTAGGACGGCAATGGTTTCATGATATTGAAACCGCAGTAATGTGCGATTATCAGATTGTTATTGAGATAGTCCACTAAATCTGTGATACAGGAAAAACATTCGCATTTTATAACAATAAAAGTGCAAAACCTTGCTCTTTTTGAAAAACCGATTCTCCCTGTTTTTGCGGCAGCTTCGGGAAAATGAGATAGGCGAGATTAAGAAAAAGCTTCTCATAGAATTGTGCTTTCGGTGCAGATGTGAACAATGTGATGTCCTGTAAAATTTCTTGGCGATAGATAACAGCCAGCCCCTTTCGTGTGGTTTTCGTACAATTTAATTATACCAAAGTTGGTTGGCTGTTTCTATATATTTTTAGTGATAAAATTATTTTTTGTGTCCTGCAAATCCGCTTCTTTTCTACGTTTGCGGCGTTTTGCTCAGGGCTACAAAGAATGGACAGTGGAGGTGGCAGATGTTACGATAATGCAAGGTGCGAAAGTGTGATAGTAATAATGAAGGAGGAGATGTTTTACAGTCATAAGGAAAATCTGAAAATTATACAATTTATAAGGCAGTATTTCCTGAGTTATAATATATTGATGAAAGGATTGGCGAAAAAACAAATATATATAAATTTTTGAAGTTATGTTAAAAATTGATACAGATAATTGATTTTTATGATGTATCAAGTTGTAACCTAATGCCGCAATGTTCCCCGCCTTTATAGGCGGCATGTTCCATTCAGACTATCGTAGGTGAATTACTGCCTTACAGAAAAGCTGAGGAGCTAACGCTCCTGCGGCAAGATTTCTTCGTCACAGCCGATGAAAAGCTATGCTTACATCGGGCTTTATTCCGAGTTAAAATGAAAGGAAATTATCAAATGAAGCTTAAGTTCATACATAAAGCAAAAAGAATATTTATAACCATCTCATCATTGTCAATAATTGCGGCGATCTCTATAGCGGTTGCATCATCGGCCAGTGCCGCAACACATTTTACAAGCTACACCCTAAAATCAAATATAATAATGGCAACATTGATTACTGCTATTATGTTGATGGTTCTAAAAATGTTAATCTTACTGCAGGCGAGTATTTTGTAAATGGTAAATCATCTTGTTCAGCACATAGTGTTATCAGTCCTGAGGCATCAACTGCAACATGTGGATGTTTTGACGGTTGTTATCAATGCTATGGGTTTGCAGCATTTGTGTATAAAGGTGTATTTACTAAAAATTTATCTGAATCAAAATGTAATGATTTTGGTTGGGGGAAGCGACAACAATGATTATTTATTCCTAACCGCAAGAAACTTGAAAATTATGATTTCCGATTTACCGGTGGGCACGCATTTGAGAGTAAGAACATCAAACAATAATAACCACTCTATAGTTTTAGCGGGAAAAACTGATACAACAATTACAGTTTATGATGCTAACGGGTGCGGATCTAATTCCAGCTTATTAGAAGCTGGATCGTCAAATTATTCAGGACATTGCCAAATAAACAAACAGGTTTTCACATACAAGAATTTTGCCAAAAGATATCCTCGACTCGATTATATGCATAAAGGAGCTTAATATGAATGACAGATTAAGATTAATATTGTTGGTTATGGCTTTATCGGTCACAGTAGCTTTAACAGGCTGTTCTCAGCCCGAACAAAACAGTAGTATAGCGGCAGATGATAATACAACGTCCTTACAAAGCAGTATCGATACTGTTACCGATACTTCAAAAACCGGGAGTATAACAGCACCCGAAGGTAGTGAGCTTGTAAAAACGCTTACCGATAACAATAATAACACCGTGGAGCTTTACGGATATAAATCGGGTTCCGATGAGCCGTTTATATGCTTTATTTCAATTAAAGATAACGACAAAAAACCGATTCAGCAAATAGAAATCAACAAATTCAAAACCTTTACCACAGACAGCGGAGATAATGTATATGTTTATGCAGATGAGAAAACCAAACAAGGCTATAGAATTATATTAAACACAGACAATAGTATTAAATCGGTAGAATATTGTGAGGACGCATTACAATACATAAAACTCATAGAGGATATTAATAAAGGCAATACATCTATCGAAGAACCTGTGGAGGAATTGCCGGAATTCTATACCGAAGACCCCGAAAATGAAATGTACCTCGGCAACGGCGAATTTGTAAAGCTTGCCGACCTTGAAGCCGATCCCAATGCGGCAGGTTCATATATTATCCGTGGTTCAATGGGCGGTTATGAATATGAACCGTTTGACAACAACAGCATAAGAAATCCAGATGATTACGATTTGAACGAAATGAAATGTATAGGCTCTCAAAAAGGACCCGTGGTAAGCAAGGATAAAATAATAGTACATGAAGGCGACAGCATCGGCAGTAAGGGTCTGATAGTAGACTCGTGCTACATCAGCGTAGCACCTCGCGTAATGTATAGCGAAACGCTAAAAAAAGATATTGGCATAGGCTATGATGTAATGGACGCAAAAATAACTCTGACGGGTGAAGTAACCTTTACGGGTATACTGCTTGCCGAACGCTACAATATAGAGAATTCGGAGCATGATGGCGAAAGCAGAATACTGTTTATGCCTTATTCTAAGGAATACCATGAGGCTGTGCCGTTCCTTTTTGATGTTGACGCTCAATATAGAGGGAGTAGCTGTGCTATGTTCTATAATTACAGCTGGGGCAATCCGCAGTTTGCGATTACAACAAGCGATGGTATTATAAATATCGGTTATTTAAAAGATTGCGACTTTTTAAGCTCCGATACATTTTCAGAGGATGTGTATTATAAAGAGGCCACAATAACATTTTCAGAGCTTACTTATAAATCCTCAGAAAGAGGCGGTATGAGCGGATTAATCGGTACTGTTGTATCGGTGGATAATATATGTGAGCTTGGGAAAAAGAAAGAGGTATAATATGATGATAATCAAAAACATAATAAAAGCAACTATAGCAACAACAGCTGTAATTTCATCGGCATTTGCTATGGTGTTACCAGGAAACGCATTATCACCTGTCACTTACAAAGCAGCATAAAACTACAAGTTGGTTCCTATGGGACCAACATCATGCGTAGTCATGTCATACACTATTAATCAAAGTAAACAAACAGCAACTGCAAAATATGTATTCGACGGTGGGACGGAGGTTCCAAACGGCGAAAAAAGAGTTTCAGTGGTTTGTGAATTAATAATTCCTACAAAAAATGGAGAAACTGTCATAAAGAATAAGACTAACGGTAACGGCGAATATTCCAGACTTGAAAAAATGACAAAAACAGTAGCATTGACTGATGCTGAAAAAGCAGCAGGATACAAAATACAGTTTGTAGATATATCTATAAATTGCACTTCTGGTACATACAAACCATTCTGGGCAGTCAGCTACACATATTAACTTTTGTTTAGCGACTGCACGTACGGTGGCACAACATGACGTGTTATAAATGTATCTATAAGACAAAAAAGGAAAAAAACGAAAGATGCTCCTGCGTGTAAAATATAATTACTGCTTATATTTTTTGACACAGATAATAAAATAAAAACATAAATACAACTTATGAAAGGGCAATATTATGAACAGGAAATTAAAGCTTATAGGCACTGCAATACTGATTGCTACATTTGCGTCCACGTTTTCCGCCTGCTCGGATACAAAAACAGATGAACAGGCGAGATATATGCGAGTATACGGAACAATATATAATGACGGCGAGTTGATAGTTACCGAAAACGCAGTACTAAGCTTTTTACAGTATTCTGATATGAGTACAATTGCGCTATGCGGTCAGTCAAACTGCGACCACTCAAATGCTGTTACAGAGGACGGACTTCCGTGCCTTGCTTACGGCAAACAAACCTTGCCTTTTTTGTATAACGAAAAGCTTTACTGGTTCGAGGATAGATACGAAACCAAAGACGGAAAAGCAGTAGAATCCGCGGTACTTCACTCATCAGACCCGCTTGGTACTTCCGAAAAGGAAGTATGCAAAATAGAAGGCTTTTCCTGCGACTGGATAAGCACAAGCGTACTTAAAAACAACACCCTGCTGTTTTTCCCTTATCAGTCTGCTTATGACGAAAAAGGAGCGATTACAGGCGATAATACCAATCATTTCGGAGTGCTTGACATAGAAACCGGAAAATTTACCGATTTTGGTGCAACGGAAAACAATAAAACAAAGATTTTAGGTGTCTATGACAACAAATTTTATTTCAACAGCTCGGTGTACGACATTAAGACAGGAAAGTATAGTGAAAACACTATGCCGTCCGAGCCGCCTGCTGTCAGACTTAGCGATGATTACTATGCATATAACAATGACAGCAATATTGAAGTGTTAACTCCGAAGACCTCTGAACCGATTGTTATTCATAACGACAAGATATTGTCTGAAACCGTCATTTTGGGCGATTATCTGTTCCAATGCGATAATGCACAGTGGTATTATTATAATTTAAAGGATGAAGCTCCCGCAAGGCATGATATAAGCTATGGCGAAGGGCTTTATGCACAGGTATTGTCCGAGTACGAGGACAGCTATATTATCAGCGTCTATAACGCCGAAGAACAAACAGTAACAAAAGAAAAGGTAGCAAAATCGGATATTCTGGGGGAGTAAGATATGGCAAAAGGATTAAGTAGAATAGCTTTAATAGTGGCGACCATTGCGGTGGTTATGTTAATCTCAAGTTGTTCAGATGTAACAGAAAGCTCTCAAAGTAGTAACAAAGAGAAAAGTGTTACAAGTCTTGTCGGAGAAATATATCATGGCGACGGATATTTTATTCTTGACGAAAACGGTCTGCAAATAGTCAAGGAAGGTGCTGCCTATGACGAGAATAAAAAGCTATGGAACGCACCATTTGCCGCTGTGCGTAAAATTAATGATACTTTTTACTGTGACAGTTTTACTTCTCCTGATAAATTCGATGATAATATGAATTACAAAGGTGAAGTGCCGCAGGACAGCAAAAAAATGATAAAATTGCTGAAATCGGGTGATGTTACAGAAAGTGGGCTTACCGTCACCTCTGCAGTTTCGTCCGTTAAAGAAACACTCGAATACAATCGGGAAACAAATTCTACCGAGCCGGGAATATCGCAAACAGTATACACAGAAATCACATTAAGCGGAGAGGTTACTCTTGAAGGCGTATTGTATGTAGTTCTTGATGAAGATCTGTACATATCAGAAGAAAACAGCATATTGTTTTTCCCTTATCCCGAAAGCTTAAAAAATGCACTTGGTTTTTCACCGAGGTTTTCCGGTGATATAGAGAGTAGTTATCTTACCTCCAATGCTTCTAAAACAAGTGTATTGCTATATGGCGATTGTGTATATTTTTATGCAGGCAACACAGATAACAGCGAGTGGCTCACAAAGGATTTCAGAAATAAACCGTTTGGTACAGCAAAATTAACGGTCAGCGATATAAAGCTTATATGGCAAAGCGATAGTCTGGACAGGTTTTCCTTTACGGTAAAAAATGCGGAAAATGTTCAGGCTAAAAAGTAGAGGTGTAAAAAATGCTTCAAATTAAAAATCTTAATAAACATTACGGTAAAAAACAGGCTCTTTTTGATTTTGAGATGACCTTTAAAAACGGGGTTTACGGACTTTTAGGCCCCAACGGCGCAGGAAAATCAACGCTTATGAACATTATTTCAGATAACCTTGCACCAGACTTAGGCTCGCAGCTTTGCTGGAACGGCACAGACATAACTAAGCTTGGCAGTAAATTTCGCCGTAAGGTCGGATATATGCCGCAACAGCAGGCGCTTTATGACAACTTTACCGCAAGACGGTTTATGATGTATATATCAGCTCTCAAAGGAATTTCTACAGCAGTAGCAAGAGAGCAAACCGAGTATCTGTTAAGTGAAGTTGAACTGCATGACGTAATGGATAAAGCTATCGGAGGCTTTTCGGGCGGCATGAAGCAAAGAGTTTTAGTTGCACAGTCCCTACTCGGAAGCCCCGAGCTTGTTCTGCTTGATGAGCCGACGGCAGGTCTTGACCCAAAGCAAAGAGTTATCATACGGGATATGATACATAAAACAGCAAAGGACAAAATTGTCCTTGTAAGCACACATATAGTATCTGATGTTGAAACTATTGCAGATGAAATAATAATTATGAAGCAGGGCAGAATTGCCGCAAACGGAACTGTTGAACAGCTTGTCAGTGTTCTCCCGCACGAACGCCGGACACTCGAAAACGCATATATGTTGCACTTTCCCGAGAAAAACACGGCAGGAGGTGCTATAGATGAAAATAGCTCTGTATGAGCTTTACAAAGCGTTAAAAAGCAAAGTGCTGTTAATATTGTTTGTAGCACTGTTTTTGCTGAATTTAGCTCTTTCGGCAACATATACGCCTGTCCCTGGCGTACCCGATGAATGTATTCGTGAAATTAACAAGGTATATTTATCTACATCGGAAGAGGAAAAGCTGTCTGTCGCAGAGAGTATTGCAAACAAATATATAAAAGACAATGTGCTACAGAATATATTTCCGGACAAGAAATATGAGGATAAATTAAATCGGGTAAAAAACTACAATACCACAATCAGGAATATCAAAAGCGAAGCCGAACAGCGTTCAAAACCATCGGTTTTTTCTAAGGAAAACAGCTTTACACAGCTTAGCTTCAAGGATATTTTCACAGCATACAACAATGTAATTGAAAATAAACCGTCCTTTTATCCCGACTACGGAACAGAACGCTATATAAACAGCGCAGATACCGATTTAATGATGCTTGTTTTTGTGCTTATGCTGACGGTTATTGTATGCTGTCGCGACAAAATGACAGGCATGGCGGCGGTTATAAGACAAACTCCCAAAGGGCGTATTCACAGTGCAGGAGCAAAGCTGATAGCCTGCTTTTTGCTTACCGTTACTTCGGCTGTGTTGTTATACGGTACGGTATTGCTTACAGGTACTATTCGCTTCGGGCTTGGCGATTTATCAAGATGTATTCAGTCAATCCCGCAGTTTACGCTATGCAATATAAATATGACCGTGGGAGAGTATCTTGTTATCCACTTTTTATTCAAAACATCAGCCTTTTTTATAGTCGTTGTTGTAATGATGATTATATGTACTTTCCTTAAAAATGTTGCGGCGGCGTTTGCTGTTATCTCTGTTTGTAGTGGTGTTTCGATATGGCTTTATACTTCTATAAGTGATATATCGGCATACAACATATTAAAATACATAAATTTCTGCTGTTTTATAAGTCCACATCAGTTATTTTACAGATATTATCATTTAAACATTTTTGGAAAGCCCGTATCGGCTCTTACCGTCTGTGTAATTACAACAGTAATAATTCTTATCATGGCTTTGTTTATTTATTTTGCGGTTTATTGCTCAAGACGCGCTATATCGGCTTCAGGTAAAATATCGGAAATCTTTTCATATATTACGGTAAAGCGCAAGCTCTCGGCAAATTTTGTTGTAAACGAGGTATATAAAACGGCAATAGCGGGAAAAGCATTGCTTGTTCTTGTTGTTGTCGCTGTTATTGGGTTCTGCAATTATCAGAATATGAGTGCAGGCTACGATTCCGAGCAAAAACGCTACGACAGCTATGTAGCACAGATAGGCGGGGAAGTGACGGATGAAACTCTGTTGTTTTTGGAAAATGAAAAGCTGGAATTTGAAAATATAAAGCTACGCTATGAAGAATTATTGACGCAGACACCCGCTGAATCGGATTATGAAAGCTACAATAAGGAATTGAACGATATTACAAAAAAGCTTGACTATGAGAATGCATTTAATAAGATATGTGACCGTGTGTCGGTTATTAAGTCTGATAAAAATAGCAACCTACAGCTCGTTTTTGAAGAAGGGTTTAACCGTCTTTTGTCGGTAAACGGCTATAAGGACGACTTCCTTATGTGTATACTCGCTACTATAGCCCTTGTGCTGTGTATATCGCCTATGATAGCATTTGATAATCAGAGAGGACTGACAAAGCTCCTACGTACTACAGAAAAGGGCAGAATCAAGCGCTTTGCCATAGACGGCGTAATAACTCTTGTTATCTCTGCAATAGTATTTGTAGCGGTATGGCTACCCGAATTTGTTTTCGTAATGAACAATTACAAGCTCTCATTCTTAGACGCACCCTTACAGAGTATTACGGCACTTTACGGTATGCAAACAAACGAAACAATATTGCAATACATAATTCGGGTATACCTGATACGGTTTTTCTCTATGCTCGCCTGCGGCTTTTTTATGCTGTGTGTATCAAAGCTATCGGCTAATCTTATAACCGCCTTTTCGGTAAATATTCTGTTATTTGTTCTACCCTTGGGGCTTTGCGTTGTCAGCGAAAGCTTTGTCGTGATATGGATATGTCCGTACCTTTCAGGCACCGCAGAGAGAAGCGCGTCACCTGCTAATCTCATTATCACCGTGATAATTTTCATAGGCTTGATATTGGTTGCGGGAGGTGAAGGCGTAAAGAAAGCGGTAGAGAAGATAGGTAAACGGTTTTAATATGATATTGTAGAGCTGAGCAAAACACAAAGTAAAAAGTCAGCAGCTACAAATGAGCAAAATGAAGATAACAGGCAGAAAAACCGCACTTCAAAGCACAGCTGTTAAATGACATATCTTTAGGTGAAATTATTCCTATGCCGATTTTTCTGTAAATATCATACTGATATTTTTCAGCTATAATAATCATATCCTCTTTTTGTAAATTTGTCAAGAGTTCATAATCATCAGCTGTATTAATATTTGCATCAAATGTTTTTCCGCTCTGAGATGTAAAGCCCTTGATGATAGATGTCGAACGTTTCAATGTAAGCTCTTTGGCGATTACATCTGATATTTTTTTACCGCAGATTTCATTTGCAATATAAAATCTGCAACTATCCGGGTTATCCTTGGAATAACCTGTACAGCACCAACCTACTTTTTTCTTAATTAAAGGTTTACTGCATAACGGACAAATAAGGGTGTTACCTGCCATTGCAGAAGTATCACTGTTTTTTATTAACTCTACCCATTTAGCTACAAGCTTTTTGTAATTATTCAAGAAATCATTTCCGTCAGACTTTCCACGGGCAATTTTATCAAGTTCCATTTCCATATCGCCGGTCATATCAACAGACAGCATATCGGGTACCGTCTTTTCAAGTGCATCGATTATATACATTCCTTTTTCTGTTGGCATAATGCCTTTGATCATATTGCCGTTTTTTTTGGTTCTACGAGCAATATAGCCTTTTTCATACAGCTCTTTAATGATACCTTGACGTGTTGCGGCAGTTCCCAGTCCACGCTTTTCAAGTTTAATTAAGTTGCGAGTTTGTTCATCTTCTATATTATCACCTGCAAGCTCCATTGCCGTAAGCAGTGTAGCATCGGTATAATACTTCGGTGGCTCATTTTGTCCCTCTTTGACATCGAAACCGATAACTTTATAATCGTTATCCTTAACGATTTCGGGCAACCCGATTACCTTCGGCGTTGCATCAACAGCAAACCAACCGGGACTGATTATATTCGTTCCGGTTGCTGTAAACAGCTGATTATCAATCTGAAAAACAGCTTTGACATTTTCTGTAACAGCTTTCGGATAAACAGTACGGATAATTGATAACGCAAGCAAAGTATATGCCTTGCGCTCATTTTCTGACATACCGCTTAAATCATTCGGCACAAGAGCGGTCGGTGTAATAGCGGTGTGCGAATCGACTTTGCTGTCATCATAATGCCGACGTGTACAGGGTGCAAAATTGTCGACAGGAATAGCATATTTAGCAAATTCGGGCATTTCAAACAGTAGCTTTATTATCTTTACCGTTTCATCTTTCATTGCATCTGTTAGATGCTCCGAGCTTGTGCGTGGATATGTTATCAATCTGTTTTCGTACAAGCTCTGAACGAGCTTTGTAAGCATATCAATTGTGAGATCCGTACACTTTGATAAATCAGCAAGCAAATGTGTAGTGTTATATAAAAGCGGAGCGGCTGTCTGCTTTTGCAACACCTCGACTTTAATCGCTTTTGCCGTATTTAATTTAATTTCATCTATAACAGCCTTTGCCGCCGTTTCGGTATCGTACTTATCTGCCGCTTCGGCAGTAAACTTTGCGCCGTCAGTTGCTTCGATATTGGCAACTATTTTATAAAACGGCTTTTTAACATAATTCCTTATTTCCCGTTCACGCTTAACAATCATTGCGAGTGTCGGCATTTTTACACGTCCGCAGGCGAATACATTATCCGTACCACCGAATTTCAATGTAGCCGCAACAGACGTGTTAATACCAACGAGCCAGTCTGTTGCAGACCGTATACGTCCTGCATTTTCAAGCGGCTTCATATCTTTTGCCGGGCGTAACTCTGCAAATGCCTTTCTGATCTTAAAAGGCGTCAAATCTGTTATCCAAACACGTTTATAAGGCACTGTACAATGCAACACTTCATATAAGTACGCAAAAATCAATTCGCCTTCACGGTCTGCATCAGTGGCATTGATTATCAGATCCGCCTTATCAAAGAACTGCTTAACATAATCATAAGCAAGCCTGGAATAATTATTATCTTTTACTCTTGTAATAAAATGTTCGGGTATAATCGGGTAATTATCGAAGCTCCAGAATTTATAACTTTCGTTATAATCTTCAGCCGGAGCTAAACCGCATAAGTGACCGGCACCGTGACAAAGTATAGCTTCCTCGCCGTTTAAATTTAAGCTCCAGTGAGCTATCGAGGGTTCTTTAGGATTCACTGTTTTTTTGTATGCGCCTAAAGCCTCGGCAATTGTCCGACCGAGGCTGTATTTTTCGGCATAGATTACAATCATAATCTTCTCCTTTCAAGTTGTGCTACAGGTAGCACATCTTAATAAACGATATATGCTTTAAGAATGTTGCTGTATACGTTATTGTTGTTTGCGTTTGTTGCCATCCAGTTGTCGGAAGGCTCAAGCATATACGCATTAAATCCGGACTTTATAAGCTGTTTGTTTATTGCAACAAACTTATTTACGGTAACAGGGAAAAAGCACAGATTTACATCCATCTTATTCGGAATAATTACGTTGTTAATGTAATCAGTAAGCATTGGCATATCCCAATCAGCCGCCGAACACAGCAAAAGGTGTATGTACGCATTATGATTAAGCGTAATGCCGTCATCGCAAACGATGTAATCGAACGTATCACTGATTTTATCGAAACACGAATATATAATAACATCATCTATGTTGAAGCCGTTCTCGTTTACGGTAGTTTCGTCTACGTTAAAATATTTGCATAACCCGGCTGTTACAGCTGTAACAATGCAAACCTTTGCTCTTTCGTACTTGTGTAAGTAAAATGCAATGTCAAAAGCAGTGTATGTACTGCCGCAACGGGAATTATATCCGAATACCGAAATAATCACATTACCTCGCTGTATTCGTTCATAATTTTCAGTTAAACGTACAGTTTGCATTGAATATGAATTGTCACTGACATCTTTATAATTGATCCCGACAAAGTTGCCGGGATATTCGTGCACTTTTCTGTCGGGATAACTCAGTTCTTTATTTTCATCCGATGAATCTTCCGTAACCGGAATATCGGGCGTTTCTGTTTTTGGATTTAAGATCGCATAATCTATTGCGGCAGGATCATAGCCCACAACAATATCATAAACGCCTATAGAATATAAAGCCGACGCATACTTGTTGAAACTGCTATCGTTACTGCACATAAAAATTATACGCATATAGCCGTAACGCATTTTTATAATGCTGAGAAAATCTATCAGTGATACGCCTTTAGTGACGGTATCGTCCCCGACTAATATACCATGGGGACGATACTTTTCGTATATTTCAGTAGCTGTATTGGGTCTGACAGAAGTGTACTTACCTACCGTTACAGCTTGCTCGGATTTTTTAAGCACTGTATCAAGGTTACGCATACTGCGTTTACCGGTAATCAATACAATATTCATTTAATCACCGCTTTCTGGTTTATAAGTGTAATTTTTAATTTCTCGAGTATCGAGGAGATGATCTTCAGGTTATCCTCCTTGAAAGTTTCATAAGCAAAAGAATCAAGTATAATCATCAGGTAACTGTCTACCGAAAGGTAAATTCTGCAAACAAGCCTTGAACGTAACATCGGATTTGAAAGAATACCGTCAGCCGCCGTAATAACGGTAACTGACGGTAAAGAAAAACAGCGTAAAAGTACGGCTCTGTCGTTTATTCTGTTTCCGTAACAATGAGTAAAATCGCTGTCATATACGGAAAATGCACATATCGGTATATGAGCATTTTTAAAATCGGCAAAGGTTTTTGCAAACAAAGCTGAATCTGTCAACTGATTGCTGTTTTCCTCTGATTGTTCTGCATTAGTCAAGATTTTATTTGTTATACTCATTGTGCTACAGGTAGCACAATTTTTTATGTTTGAGCTATTATCCTTGTTTTCACACAGCTTTTTAACAGAGTTTAATTTAATTTTAGGCGTAGAGTATTTTAATTGCAGTTTTTTCATATTTCTCTCCTAAAATCAGTCTGACAGAGCTTGTATATTGCACTATCCTTTGGAATGCGTCTGTCAAACGGTATTATCTTTCTGCCGCTTACGATAAGCCCTGTGCCTTTTTCACCGGTCTGCAAGTAGCTCGACTGCGAAGGCGACAAGTTAAATAACTCTATGAGCTTATCAAGGTCGGTTTTCTTCTGCTGAAGAAGAACTACAAATTCAGAGTTAGAAAGCATAACCTTTGCCTGCCCCGAATCAAGGACTTCCGTTATGTTCTGTGTTATGCCGGTAGGGATACCGCCGTATTTTCTGATTCGTTTAAATACCTTCTGAAAAAAGTCGGCAGAGCGAACTGTTTCTTTACCGTTACCGTCGTTGAACATAACGGAGAACTCATCGACCCACACCCAAGTTTGAATGCCCTTATTTCTGTTGTCACGAACACGCTGCCAGATGTACTCGAGTATAACCTGTAATCCTACCGGACGGAGCTGTTCGCCCATATCGGATATATCAATGGACAACAGCCTGTTATCCGTATGAATGTTTGTTCTGCCCGAAAAAGTATTGAAACTGCCGTTAACATAAAGCTCGATGTCCAGTGCTATCTGATCTGCTTCAGGTAGTTTTTTGTTTATAAGCGCATTGTAAAAATCAACAAAAGTCGGTGTGAATTCCGGATTACCGTTATTAAGTACATAATCGGCATAAACTTCTTTGACACAACTGTCGATAATAGATTTGTCGGCGGCAGATAACGGCAGCCCTCGTGCCGTTTCTATGATCGACATAATCAGCTCGGATTTCATAGCAACGGCAGATGTGCCATTTTCACTGATATTTATATCGGTGTCAAATATGTTGATCTTTGTTTCGGAATCAGCTGATAATTTCAGCGTATCGCCGCCAAATCGCTTGATGAGAGGATAGTATTCTCCATCGGGATCTCTAATTATCTTTTCCGATTTAGGGTAACGTATGATTGTATCTATAATTTCGGATTTGCAATACATCGATTTTCCCGAACCCGATGTACCGAGATAGAAACCGTTAGCATTCATTTCTTCGGCTCGGTCAAGAACAATGATAGCGTTGGTATGCTTGTTCATACCGTAGCAAAGACCGGTGTCGGAAAAATAAGATCGTGCTGAAAACGGTATTAGAATACCGGCGGCATCGGACAGAACATAAGTATTTACATTGTTGCCATTGGCATTATCAAAATGGTTAATACCAAACGGAAGGACGGAATCAAGTGCTTTTTCCTGTTGTCTGACAAGGCAATCGATAACGACCTGATGCTTTTTTCCTTTTGAACGTATAGCTTCTGTCAGCTCTTCAAGCTCCTCTTTTGTAGAAGCGGATAATGATATAAAAACGCCGATTTTGAAAAGTTCACAATTTGTATCAGACAAGCGTTCTTGAAGATCTTCCAGTTCACGCTCACGCTCCGTCCAGTGATAAGGAACAAAATTCAGTCCTTTTTTGTGGTTTTTTTCAAGCCTTGATACACTTGACGCAATATCTGTACAGGTATCGATTATGGCTATACAAATATCTGTTGATAAATCCACCCATAGCTTTGCTAACAAAAGTCCTACAAGAATTTTGATTACGCCCTTGTAATTTGTCAATTCAAATTGCGTAGCGGAATGTATTATATTGATTCCGAAAAGGATAACAAGCAGACCGTATCCGATAGTTTTGAAAAACGGTGCAAATAAATCAACGAAACCCTTAAGATCGAATCCCCAAGGACTGTTTATTCCGGCTTTTATAGCAGCACCAAGTGCATTGATAATTCCTTGTGTCCAATCAACAAGTCCTTTTACCCATGCAAATATACCTATTGTCGAAGCAGCCATATCTTCTTTGCCGAGTTCTTCAAGATCTTTTTTCATTTCTTCTTGGTTGTATGCAGGCTTTGTGGTGGTTTCCGTTGTTGTAGTTTCTGCTTTTGCAGAAGTTGCAAATTCAACTTGCTTTTCATTACCTAAGCTGTCAACCGGTCTAGGAGTAACAACTGCTGTTACTCCTCCGGTTGTTACAGCATCCGCACAGGCAGAAAATGATAAACCGAAAATCATTAGCAGACTGCATATAAGAAAGATGCTGATTTTTTTCATATCTACCTCTCTTAGAATAAAGCCTCAATCGCAAATGTTGCCGCAAAGAGCGCACCGCCGATTACCATTAGTGATATGCCACCGTTGCGTTCACGTACATCTTCATTACCAATGCCCTGCGCAATTTTTATCAGTCCGGGTATAGCGGTTAATCCAAGTACAACGATACGTACTACCCAAAAAACCAGTGTTACAAGCGTATCATATGTAGCAGTATCTACAGAAGATGGGGCATTTCCGATGCCGCCTTCGGCAAATGCTGAATACGCAAGTAATACGTTTGAAAGAAGGATTGTGGTTGTGATTGAAATTACCTTTGTTATTTTCCTGAATGCTTTTTTCATAAAAAATCTCCTTATCTGCGAATTATCGCATCTGATATTTTTTTAGCCGTATCTGATATGACTTTTGTTGTAACCACTACTGCACCGGCAACCGGTACAGCCGACGAAGCCGCTGTTGCGGTAGCAGTGGTGGCTGTAGTAGCTGCCTGAGTTGCGCCGGCTGTAGTAGCTTGTGTTGCGGCAGTGGCTGTAACCTGTGTAGCCTGTGCGGCAGCTTGTGAGGTTGTTTGAGCTGTCACACCACTCACATTTGATAATCTGCCGGCGGAAAGATTTTTAGGTGTTATCACTGACTCATCAATCATATCAACACCATCTGCCAAATCGCTGTATAGCTTTTTCTGACCGAGCTTTGTAAGCGATATGCTTGTATTTTCTGAATTGTATTGAATAAGTCCGTCTTTTTCCCATTTGGATATGTTCTCCATAACTTGCAGAGCCGCTTTCTTATCGGGTGAAAGTGTGACTTCTTCAAGATCAAGATTAGAAGCAAATCGGAAAAATTGAAGATCACGATCGGTGCCTTCAAGCGTAACGCCATATCTTACTGTATCGCTTTCTAAGCCGTGCTGTATTTCCATTGCACGAATAGCAGAATGTGCCTTGTTAATGTTAGCCGCACTAATAAAGTTAGGATTACTGATATATTCTCTGCCGCTGTCTGTCAGAGTTATATTACCGCTATCAAGATTGACATTAATCAATCCCTGCTTTTCTGCCAGCTCGAGATTGGATATGACAGCTTCTTTAAGTTCTGCGTCAGGGATATTTTCGATAACCTCTTTTGGCAGGATTTCATTGTTATTGAAATAGCTGAGATCTGTTATCTGTCCGGAAAAAGAGAAGGGCAGACCGTTATCTGTAATTGCTTGAGCCTCTGTACTTTTAGCACGCTTAAGCTGCTCAATAAAATCATATATCTGCTTTCCCGTGCGAGCCAGTCCGACAACCTTACTGTTCATTTTTTCGGTGTCGTGCATTATCTCATCTTCTAACATTGGTGCCATAGCTAATTACCTCCTATCATCCTATAAATTCATCGATAGTCGGAATTTCATAGTCGGCTATCAATTCTTCTTCGCCTATTTCGGCAAGCACGTTCTGATGTTCGCTAAGCTGAGCATCTCTTGCGGCTTCTTCAAACTGTCGCTGTAGTTCTGCTTGTTCGATATGTTCTTGTTCCGCTTGTTTTTGCACGGACTGCTCACGCATTGCCTTTTCTTCTGACACTGACTGTTCCATAAGCTGTGCCATTTTTGTTTTTACCTCCTTTAACTTTTGAATTTGTTCATTATCGGAATACATCTTGTTTATATCGGTATTGTTCGGTATTCCGCTTGGAAACGAACTGCCGACTTTATCGATAAGCGGATGTGATAATGTATCGAATTTGTACAACCAAAAAGGCGGATACTCATCGAGAAATTCGATCATATATCCGCCGTATTTCTTTTTGATTTTCGGTGACGCCTTAAACGCTCTTCGCAGTTCAGATGTAGTCAGTAGGTCACGACCTTGATAGCTTTCGTTGTCTGAACTGCTGCCGCCGCTTGTTGTTCCTTGGCTGTGTCCCCTTGTGTCTATTCGTACAGTAGTCTTGTCGAGCATTTCTACTATGTACTTACGGGTATCCAAATCAGGTGCGCCAAGATAAGTAAACAGTGAGCAGTAACCGATAATACTTTCCCAATTCTCCTTATACAAAGCCTTTAGTTGAGGAAGCGACTGCAAGACAACGCAAACCCTGATGTTGTTTGAACGTATAACGGCAGTGATTTTATCGAAATTCGGTATCCGTCCTATATTTGCAAACTCGTCAAGTTCGACTGACACGAGCAATGGCAATCTGCCGTTATGCTTGAAATTAGCACAGTACATCAGTCGAGAGAAAAGCTGTGAATAGAACATATTGCAAATCCTTATCAGTTGTGTATGTTTTCTTGAAAGTCTGACCTGTGTATGTCTTTCCGGTTACCTCAAAATGTATTCCTTCGACCTTGTTGTCGTATGAAGTCTTTACTATCTTGATTTCGCCCTTTTCGGGAGAGTTAATGAATGTACCTTCACCTATTTTGTCATTAGTAACAATAACGGTTTCACCGTCATTTACTATCTGGAAGTAATAGTAGTTAACATCTTGTACAAAGTAGTCAGGAGCTTTAGTTTCCTTGACATAATATTCACCGTAACGTAAACCTTCGAGACGATAAACACCTGCTTCGACTTCTGAAAGTTTACCTATAACTGTTTTCTTATCCTTTGCATAGACTGTAAATTCAGCACCTTTAAGCTTGTTGTCAGGATATTCCTCATCAACCTTTGTGATTTCAACATTACCGATGATAGGTACTTCGTAGTAGTAGTCTGAATTATCTGTACTTACAACTACATTTGCTCCTGCCTTATCAATAAATACGGGATAGTATTTCTCGTCAACAAGGTATCCTTCAGGAGTTGCAGTCTCTTTTACTAAATACTTGCCGTATTCAAGTTCTTCGAGAGTATAGATGCCGTTATTATCAACAAGGTTATTTACGAATGTATCAACATCAGCTTCATAAGTTCCGTTTTCGTTGACATCCTTGTATACAGCAAAAGTTGCACCGGGAATAAGCTTATCTTTAATTATCAGGTCAGCCTTTCTCAGCGTAATTGTACCGTAAGGAGTGTTAGTCATAGAAACATCAGAAGCTTCATTGAACTTTATATCAACATCCTGTGCATCAGGGAAGAAATAATTCTCAATACCTGTTGTAATTTCAGTTACCTTGTATTTGCCGATTCTCAAACCGGTAATAGTAATATTGCCGTTTTTATCGGTTGTAAATACTTCGTCGTAAGTATAATCCTTAAATTCAGACGAAACCAGTTCAACTCTGAACTTCCAACCTTCAAGAATGTTGTCGGGAGTTTTCTTTGTTATGGTTAATGAACCTGTCTGCGGGCTGTTAGGTAAGCCCTTACCTGCAAGCGTCTGAATATCCTTAAAATCATTTTCGTTACGGATAGAGAAAGGATAATAATTCTCATCAAGAACATAGCACTGAGGAGCTTTAGTTTCCTTTATAAGATAATCACCGTAAGGAATGTTATCAAGCTGATATTCGCCGAGCTTATCGCCTGTAAGAGCAGTAAGGTTTTTATAGAACGTATCTGTTCCAGCTTCGTATATACCGTTGCCGTTTACATCCTTATATACAGTGAATACAGCACCTTTAAGCTTGTTGTCAGGATAATCCTTGTCAATCTTTGTGACATGAACACTGCCTTCAATTGCTCTGTTTGTGAAATTTACTCTTGAAGTAGCATTTTCTGTTACTGTTACAATAGCTGTCTCGGTCTTAGGCAGATAGCCTATAGCATTATTAATTTCAGTAACTTCATATGTTCCTGTAGGAATTTTATCAATTGCGATTTTGCTGTTGATAAGTTTGAAATATGAAGGTGTATTCTGGACACCGACATATACGTACTTACCATTGCTCGCTGTACCTGCAATCAGATACTTGCCATTGCTGTTCTTAACTGTAAACTGCACATTCTTTTCAAGCTCGGCAATTTCAGTATTCGAAGGTGTAACCGTAGCTTTCCAAATCTTAACGATTTCGCTGTTACCTGTCTTGCGAGTATTGATAAATTCAGCTTTTCCTGTTGTATTACGTGTAATTTTAACAGTTTTAGACTGTGTTGCAGGGCTATAATCTTTATTGTTATTGATTTCAGTTACTGTATATGTACCTGTCGGTATCATATTAGCAATGAATTTACCGTTTGTAAGCATCAGGTACGATTCAGTATTCTGTACGCCTGAATAAGTATAAGTACCATTGCCGCCTGTAAATGTTAAGTATTTACCATTTTCATTTTTAATAGTGAACTTTACAGATTTCTCAAGTTCTGCTATTTGAGCAGCTGTAGGTTTGTCTGTTGCAGACCATATCTTGGTGATAGATGCAGAGCCGTACTCATCTTCATCAAATGTACCTTTTCCGTTATTTGAAACGAGTACAGTAGTTCCTGCTGTTTCAAGAGTAACTGTGTAAGCACCCTTATCAATGAAATACCCTTCAGGAGCAGATGTTTCTTTAATTACATACTGCGTGCCATTTGCGTCAGTTATCGGAAGATTATTGCAAACATAAATGCCGCTGCCTGCGGGAGCTTCCGTAATTACTGCATCAATAAGCGTACTATCGGTAGAGGATGTATATGCCTTTGCCGGTGTAACACCATCGCTTTCGTAAATTGCAAACTTTGCACCGCTAACGATTTCGCCGGTTTTGCTGTTTACTTTCTTGATATTTATATTGCCATAAGGTGTATTCTGCATATTAACAGTTACTGTTTTATTGTATTTAACTTCAACTGTCCGATTTTCAGGAGTAATATAACCTACAACACCCGTAGTCACTTCTTCAACGGTATATGTGCCTATCCTGAGATTTGATATGATTATCTTACCTTGAGCGTCGGTTGTATAGGTCTTATCGTAAGTCTGTCCTGTAAGTGCTGTTCCATGTACTCTGAATTTCCAACCACTTAACACATTGTCGAGTGTATGTTTCTGAATAACGATATTACCCGTCATTGCCTTGTTCGTAAACTTCTTGCTTACCGTACCGTTCGGCGTTATCTCGAACGTAACAGGGTCGATTGTGAAGCTGTAGCCTGTCGCACCTGATGTTTCTGCTATCGTGTAGGTCTGTCGTGACGGTAAGCCTGATACTGTCAGTTTTGAGTCAGTGCCAAGCTTCAGCTGTGTTACTGTACCTGCTGTATCATAAGTGTAGTTGCCTGCCGAACCGCTGAATGATAATGTATCATTTTTGCTGTCGTTGATTTCAAACTCAACCTGAGCAAGCTGTGCGTCTGTAACAATTTCTGAATTGCCGTCTACACCCAAAAATTCTTTATCGATAACTACTGTGCCGGGCTTAAGTTTGTTTTCAATCAGTATATCATCAAGTTCTATGATGTTATTGGGATTTCCGTCACCCATAGAGAACTCTTTAGGCTCATCAGTAGTGTAGTCAGTTCCGTCGTATGTTTCAATTACTCTGAACGAATATGGAGCTGTACTCATACCGCCCATATTGATTTGCAATTTGCCATTGCTATCAAGTTTAAATTTAGTTTTACCGCCTGAACCACTGATGTTTACATTATTATACTTGCCATCCGTAAGCTTTGTTGCAGTCAGAAAATAGCCGTAAGGGGGCGTTGTGCCGCCTGTACCAAGACACATTATCTCGATTGATACTTTTTTATACTGTTCCTGAAGTTCTGCATCAGTGAGGTTATCCTCATCAGAGAAGTGCTTTCTTATAACAAGTGTAGCTGCTGACTTGTTCGTAAACGTTACACTGCCTGTAGAACCCTTCCTTACAGTAACAGTCTTAGTCTGCGTTTTGGGTGAGTATTCAGCAGCCGAACTATGTTCAGTAACCGAATACGTTCCTGTTGGCAAATTACTTATTGTAAATGTACCACCGGAATTAGTCTTATACTGATATTCAGTTGTTGATTTACCGGAATAAGTATAAACTCCGCTTGACTGCGGCGGTACAACCGGAACAACATATTTTCCATCTTCAGCTTTTACTGTAAAATAAACTTTTGAGTTTAAATTTGCCTTTTCTGCAGCAGTGAGCGTTGAACTCGAAACCCATTTCTTTATGATTTTACCTGTACCTGTGTCCTCTACATTATTAAATGTAACGGATGCTGTTTCATTGTTTTTTACTGTTATTGTTTGTGTACTGTTTTTAGCAGTATATCCACTCGGAACATTTGTTTCTGTAACGGTATATTTGCCTGTCGGCATATCACTCACCGTGAATGTACCTGTACCCGGATTTAAAAGTAAATACTGCGCAGTTGTCGATGTACCGGCAAATGTATATGTACCGGGAACTGTTCCGCTTATTTTAACATAATTACCGTCAGCGGTTTTTATGTAAAACTTCAGCTTCTGATTTAAACTTGTTTCTTCGGTTCTTGACAGAGCGGGCTTTTTTGTCCACTCTTTTACGATTTGAGCATTGCCTGTGTTTCTCGTATTCGTGAAAGTGACCGTACCCGTACCGCCTGCTGTAACGGTTACCGTCTTGCTGGCACTGTTTCTGGAATAGTACGGTATTCCTGCGCCATCGTTGCCGTATTCAGATACCGTATATGTTCCTGTAGGCATATTCTTGATTGAAAAAGTGTTACTGCTGTTCAATCGAAATTTTGTAACACTGCCGCTTGCAGAATAAGTATAGCTACCCGCAGAACCGGTTGCCTTAATAGCAGTTCCCGAACTGTTTTTTACAGTAAAATAAATGTCACTGTTATCAGCTTTGGTGCTTGAGTTGTCGTTATTATGCTGCCATACTTTTTTTATCTGAGCTGTGCCTAAACTGTCAGAATAAATAGCAATTTTCGCTGTGCTGGGGTCTCGATCTGTTACGAATGTTGCAGAACTCTGTGAGCCGCTACCGGAGATCATATACATTGGTGCAACATCAACAATATTATTCTGATACTTACTGCTATTACGTTCAGCTGTAAGCGTTATAAACGAGCCGGATGGTATAGGCTTTGTTGACTTTATAACGAGCTTTCCTTCGGTGTCTGTAATTATCGAAAGATAGCTGTATTTTTTAATTGCCGTCTGCCAGTCATAATACTTAGACACATTTTTACTATCAGTCAGCGTTATTGTGAATGTTCCATCGCTGTTAGTCGTCATTTTCTGCTTTGTTGGCGTATCTTTTTTACCTACTGCGTATGACGGAATTGTCGTATGGCTTAACATCTGCTCTTTGATCTTGTTATAGCAAGCCTTTACATTTGTTGCCATAGAGCTTGACATACCCTCGGTGAATATACCGACAGCCGTGCTTTCGGCAAAGTTGTTGAACCAACCGTCACAGATATTCCAGATGACGATCTGCGTTGCGATACGTTCAGTATCAGCGTTGTAGCCATATTTTGTTGTACCCTGATAACCATAAATCAGAGCGTGCTTGAGATTTAGTCTCTGCGCTCTTGATAAATCATCGTAATAATCCTGAGCGGTATAATCACCTGTCCACGCATCCTTTGAGGACTGAATACAATACGCTACCTGTCCTGTTGAGCTACCAACATTGAGCTTGATTATCTGTCCGTATGTGCTTGTGTTCAGTCTGCCGTTGAAGTTATATGAATAACCGTACCAGTCAACATATAACTTCTGATTTGAGCCGTTTGCGATATTCATTCTTGTAGCCGCAAGCGTATTTACACTTATTGCCGACATAGCAATAACGACAGCTAAAACTAAGCTCAACATTTTTCTGAGTTTGTTTTTCATACCGATTTCCTTTCTTGGGTTTGTATTTGTATATATAAAAAAGCAGTCCTATGAAAAGGCTGCTTTGAATTTTCGTATTAAATTTTACATTCAGAAAAGAAAAAGAGCCTTGAATTTATACTTTCAAAGCTCTTAGAATATTAAATTGTAAACGGTATCAGTAACACGGGAAGAATACATATGCTGTCAAGTCTTGACAAGCAGTATGATTTTCTGGATTTTTAACGCCTTCAGATTTAAGCCATTGGAAATATTCGCTTGCAAGGCAATAGTCTACGCACGTAGCGCCTAAACCTTCTTCATAGTTAAGCTGGATTTCTTCACACAGAAGTCCTATCATTTTTTCTTTACGAGTGCATCCACTCCATCTTAGTTTAGGAACTGCCGGGCTATTAGCATATACCTGAGCCCAACTGCTATGCTGATATACTTTACCTTTGACCGTATCGAAGTCAGACGGTTTACAGTAACCGCAGCCGTTGTCCTTTGCGTACTTTTCGCAAGCCTTTAATATATCTTCACAGTCCTGCTTTGTAAATCTCCAGTTATCTTCAGCCGGTTTACTTTCCTGCTTCTTTGTGGTGGTGGTTGCAGGCTTTGGTGTTTCCGCTTTCTTTGCGGTCGTTGTAGTCTGTATAACAATCTTGCTGTCGCTCAGATAATCACTATGTATGAACGTACCATCCTTCAGCTTGAAATAACCTGTATCGGTCTTGGCTGTTACAGTAACCTTGTCGTTTACATTATAAATCTTAACAGTATCAGCACCGAGAACAGCCTTTTTACGACTATAGCAATCAGTGTTGACATACTTTGTGGCACTTACCTTTTCCTCGGTCCATTCGGGTGCAGGCTTAGTCGTTGCTACTGTTGTTGTCGTTTCCGGCTTTGCCGTTGTTACCGCTTTTGTGGTGGTAGTGGTAGTTTCAACACTTTTTGTTTCCTGCGGCTTTGTGGTGGTCACTGCTGTAGTAGCGGTGGTCTGAGCTGTAGTCGTTTCGGCTTTCGGCTCATCGATCCTATCTATCACTGTTCCCGTCACTGCCGGAGCGGTCGTTGTAACCGCCGTTTCAGGTACGGAGGACGTTGTGCTGTTCGCATTGCCTGCCGTGCAGGCACTGGTCAGTATTACGCTGATGAGCGTTATTGCCGTGAGTATGGTGTGGGTACGTTTCATTTTGTCCTCCTTTGTGGGATTGGTAGATTGCCCTTAACTGTTTAAGATGGCTTTTATCTGTTCTTCTGAAAGTCCGCTTTTTCTCATTTTTGAGATCATTTCTGCTTCTTTTCTTTTTTCGCCTTTCTTAAGTCCGACTGCTTCGCCCTCGGCTCTTGCGTGTGCCTTTTCGGTTGCTTCGATATGCAGAGCCTTTTCACGCATTTCCGCAAGCTCTCTTGTCTTTTCGTCCGCACTCATCTTATGCAGTACAACTACTGCGTCCTGTATCTGCTTTACGCCTGTCTGCTGTAACATATCAAGTTCATCCTCCGTTTCCGCATTGATAAGTCTGAGCCATAGCTCCTGCTTGTTGTTCTTGTCGATATTCTTGCCTATTTTCTTCAGCTCGAAGTAATGAGCCGTGAATTTATCCGTAAGCTGTTCGTTTCTGCTGTCCTCTCTCATTGAGAACGATGAATGATATTTTTCGCAGTCAAAGAGATTGAAGTTGATGATATTTATCGAAATGCACTGGTTCAGCGAGCCGTACACCTCTCCGCTTTTAAGCTGTCCGCTGTACAGCTTAGACAGGTAGTAGAGCGAACGGTCCTTGTAATCGCCCTCGTCCTTTATCTGCATTTCAACGTTTATCAGTCTTCCATTGGCTTTCATACGAATATCCATACGGCTGTATTTCTCGGTTATGCTGTCCGGCATTATCTCGGAATTGAGTACAACGAGGTTTTCTATCGAATCATACGGTATACCGAGCGTATCCGATAAGTAAGCCTGTAGTAAATGCTGATTTCCCTCGTCCGTAAACAACTTCTTGAATATTATATCCAGCTTTGCCTTTACTATATTTCTTGCCATTTGTGCATCTCCTTTCGATTCGGTACTATTTCCTCAAGTATATTGTAACATAAAAACGGACAAAAGTCCAGCGAAACACAGCAAAAATATATACAAAATATAGTATTGTTTTTTGTTCGTTTCGCCGATTTTTACAAACTTGTTACATTGTGCTACAGGTAGCACAAAAAAGAAATGCTGTATATCCATATAACTGTATCGTGCTACCTGTAGCACAATACAGTTTCTCACCTCTTTCTATATTTTGATTGTGCTACCTGTAGCACAATTTACTGAACGATTATTGTCAACTATATTGTCAAGAATCGGTTTATCGATGATATTGACTTTTGCGATTATTCTTTCACCCGACATCCGAAGATGATAGCAAATACCTGATTGTTTAAGTTGCTCAACATCGTTCTGACTTATATACGCATAATAGTAGTTCTCATTCGCCAATTTGCAAATATCGCTGTAAATATCACCGTTCACTACATCAACGATCTCACCTTTCCACAGTTCTCCGTGCAGTCCTTTGTGATTAATATTGTTTTTGGCTTTTACAGATGAACCGCCTGCCTTTTCCCACTCCAATAGATTTTTATTATAATCGTCTATCAGAATATCTTTATCGGTGAGTTGATGACCGATAGCTTCTGACTTTGGTACATTCAGAGAAGTAAAAATTCTGTGATCTTTATCTATGTTAGGCAGATACTTATCAAGCCATTGATTTTTTTCGTCCAATGAGCAGGAATTTAACGTAGCCGATAAAATATAAATCTCCGCCGTGCTATCATTCGCTAATTTCTCAATAGCTGCTACAGCGTTTTCAAACGGCTTTAAATCTCTGAAAAAACCTTTTTCGAACATACGTTCAAGATACAAGTTTTCGTCGTGAAACCTTGCGATAGTTCCGTCCATGTCAATATAGATTTTTGTTTTTTCTTGTAATATGGGAATATTACCGGAGGCTACTTGTTTGCTAACGCCTTCCAATTCATTTATAATTGCTTTTTCCCAATCATCAAGATTATTCGGAAGCGAGTTTTTGAAGCGCTCGGAGTTCAAACGGGATGTATGCTCAAAAAATTCCTTTTCTATGCTTTTCTCACCACGAAAACCGATATACCATTCATTGAGCAACAAAGGAATGAATTTTGCAACGAAAATATCATCCATTTCTTCTCTGTCGAGCTTTTTTGATGCATACATTGCATTATCTCCAAACCATTCCGTGATACGATCGGGTTCGGGTGTATTGTGCCTTATTTCATATCTTGCTATCAATTCGATTTTATCAACTGTGGACAACTTTTCCATATTATAATCCTTTCTCAGTCAAGTTGTGCTACCTGTAGCACAAACACGTGTGCGGTGTGTTTTTTTCACACCGCACAGCTTTGTTTACAGTCAGAAAATTATAATACAACTTTTTTTGCATTCATAATTGTTTCTGCTTTTTCCTTATCATCAATACCAACCCGTATTATTATGCTACCGTCTGATTTGGTTTGCTTTTCAAAAGAAACAGACGCATTAGTTAAAGCATTTATCTGTTCATCGGTAGCAGGAAAGTAGTAGCAATCAGGTATATCTTCTTGCTTTTGCTCATCGGTCGCACCGGAAGATATAAGCTTCTCAACTTCTATCTGGCGCTTAGTTTTAGCCTTTAATTCTTCTTCCTGTGCAAACGGTTTCTGCACCTCAATCTGTGCAGTTTCATACTGTGTCTGTATATTCTTAAGTTCAACTTTTGTATTTTCGATATGCTCAGATAAACGTCCGATTGCATTGTCGATACGAGTTATGTTACCGTTTGCGTCCTCGCCAAGTGATACTTTTTGTGTTGTTGCACCTTTTAATGCAATTTCATAACAATGCACTACGCCTGAACTAAACTGAAGTTCCATATCGAAACCTCTGTATTTACCGATTTTTATCGGGTCAGAGCTATTCATTTGCTTACAGGATTCTAAAATGGTTTTTCCGGCATCGGCTTTTTCTGAAATGTATTTGCCGTCAATTTCAATGCCGACAAAGCTGTCATCGGAGGGCTTCGGATGTGCTTTTGCTGTAGCTAAGTCCTGTTCCAACGCTTTTATAGTGTTATTCAACGCCGCAATCTTCTGAGGATAGAATTTAATTATTTTATCCTCAAGGTTGTATTTTTCGGAAAGATAGTTAGCTTTCAATAGTTTCAGCTTTTGAACCTGAATGTCTAAATCCATTTTTTCTTTGATATACGGATTGCCTGTTGCAAGCATTTTGATCTCCGCATAAGAAAGTGCGGTTTCGTCTATATCGTCAGCAGATCTTACCGGTGATTTACTTGTCATAATCTGACTGGCAAATTTTTGTTTGCCTTCAACGAGCTGATAAAGGTAAGCGTCAAAGGTTTGCTCTGTAACATACCTGTAGATTTCAACTTCAGGATTAGAGTTGCCCTGACGAATAATTCTTCCTGCTCGTTGTTCAAGATCTGACGGTCGCCACGGACAATCTATATCGTGCAGGGCGATAAGCCTGTCCTGAACATTCGTGCCGGCTCCCATCTTTTGAGTTGAACCGAGAAGCACTCTGACTTCGCCTTTGCGTGTCTTTTGGAATAACTCCTTTTTCTTAACATCGGTGTCTGCTTCGTGGATAAAGCGGACTTCACTTTCGGGAATGCCTCGCTCAATCAACTTCTTTCTGATGTCATTATACACCGAAAAAGTGCCGTCGTTCTTTGGAGTAGATAGGTCGCAGAACACAAGCTGCGCTGATTTCTTGTCGGCTGTTTCTTCCCATATGCGATAGATGTTATCAATACAAGCGTTGATTTTACTGCCCTCAAAGTCGGGAAGCATCTCATTCAGCATACGCTGATCAAGCGCAAGTTTTCTGCCGTCATTTGTTATTTTCAGCATATTGTCTACACTGGCATCAACGTTTCCTTTTCGCACAAGCTCAGCACGTTCGGCGAGCTTTGCGACCATATCTTTTTGTATTTCTGACGGTTTTACAGCAACGTTATGAAAATTTGCTTTAGGAACCGGAAGCTCCAACATATCGGCTGTACGTATATCGGCAACTTCTTTAAACATTGACATAAGCTCCGGCAAATTAAAGAACTTAGCAAATCTTGTCTTTGCCCTGTAACCTGTACCCTCAGGCGTAAGTTCTATTGCGGTAACGGTTTCGCCAAAAGTAGAAGCCCAGGCATCAAAATGCTGTAAATCATTCTTTAAGAGCGTATCATACTGCAAATAACGCTGAATGGTGTAAAGCTCCACCATACTATTTGAAATAGGTGTGCCGGTCGCAAATACGGTTCCTCGACCGCCTGTAAGTTCATCAAGGTATCGGCACTTCATAAAGAGGTCGGAAGATTTTTGTGCTTCTGTTTGTGCAATACCGCCGACATTTCGCATTTTTGTGTAAAGGTAGAGGTTCTTGTAATAATGACTTTCGTCAATAAAAAGCCTGTCGACACCTAACTCCTCAAAAGTAACTACATCATCCTTGCGTGACTGATCGTTAAGCTTTTCAATTTTCTGACGAATAGCTTTTTTCGCTTTCTCAAGCTGTTTTATCGAGAAATTTTCTCCTCGATTGCGTTTTAATTCGGCAATGCCGTTTGTGATTTCGTTTTCCTGCTGTTCGAGAGAAGCTCTTTGACGCTCAATGCTCATCGGTATTTTTTCAAATTGTGAATGACCGATAATTACAGCGTCATAATCTCCTGTAGCAATACGACCACAGAACCTCTTACGATTTTTAGTTTCGAAGTCTTTTTTTGTTGCCACTAAAATATTCGCAGAAGGGTAAAGCTGCAAGAACTCGGCAGCCCATTGCTCGGTGAGGTGGTTCGGAACTACGAACAGCGACTTGTTGCAAAGTCCTAACCGCTTTGATTCCATAGCTGCGGCTACCATTTCAAAAGTCTTGCCTGCGCCGACTGCGTGTGCAAGAAGTGTGTTTCCACCATATAGAATGTGTGCGACAGCGTTTCTTTGGTGTTCTCTGAGCGTAATCTCAGGGTTCATTCCGCTGAATACAATGTGACTGCCGTCATATTCACGAGGACGAATTGAATTGAACCTTTCGTTATATAACTTGCAAAGCCGTTCTCTGCGTTGCGGATCTGACCATACCCATTCCTGAAAGCCTTGCTTTATAAGCTCCTGCTTTGATTGAGCAATAGCCGTTTCTTTTTTGTTAAGCACCGGTTTTCTGCTTCCGTCAATATCTTCAACATAATCGAATATACGTACATCCTTTAAGTTCAATGTTTCTTCTATGATCTTGTACGCATTGATTCGAGATGAACCGTATGTGTTATAAGCCTTAACATTACTTCTGTCGTATGATTTCCCGTCAATGCTCCATTCACCTGTGTGCTGTGAATAGTGTACAACTATACTGCTTTTGACATAAGCCGGTGTATTTAAAAATTCGTGAACGAATTGCTGTACAACATCAATCGGTAACCAAGTCGAGCCTAACCGTACAGATATTTCGCTCGCTGTCAAGTCTTCAGGCTGAACCTTTCCTAACGCTTCAATATTAATGTTGAATGAAGAATCGGCTTCTGCAAACTTTTTGGCGATTGCAAGCTTTTCTCTGACATTGCCGGACAAATATTCATCTGCCATGAAATACTTAACTTGATTATCGTCATTTCCGTTATAAAGAGGGTTTAAAAAAATTACGCCTTTTAGATCGTTGACAATCTCATCTTCCTCTTTTCTGGTCAGACGTTTCATGTATTCCATATCAATTATAGCTTTTTCGCCGATAGACACAGCGAGTGCTTCGCTTGCCGTATCAACCTGTGTAACTGGCTTATGCGGCATTATCGTTCTCTTAAAGAATATATCCGCTTTACGTTCAAATTCACCTTCATCGCCGATTATCTCAAGGGCAGATAAAAGTGCAAAAGAACTGTCATCGCCAAAAGCAGATTTGTTAGCTCTGCTGTTGATATGACCGTATTTTTTAACGTAAGTGTCGTAAACCGCATTAAGCTTTGCCTGTTCTGCCTTTATCTCTTCATCGGGATAGTCTTCTGATTGTAGTTCTATCAGATTGCGAACGCAATCTCTTATTCCGATCATACCCTTAATTCGGTTTTCGGCAGTTGCCGATACCTCTATAGGCGACATACGGGAATTTTCACGGAAATAGATTTTATCGTCCACTACCGTGTAAGAAAAATTTCTTACCGTAGGGTTGGCAGGAATCGAATTATCTTCTTCCTCAAGCTCATCGGTTACCTCATATTCGGAAATCTCTCCGTGTATATTTGCTACCGCTTCCGATAACAATTCTGAAAGATCGGCATTTTCAAACGGCACGCAGGTTACTTCTTCGCCAAAGCGACCGCTTACGGTTTTCATCTCGCCGAGTATCATTTCCGGATTCTGTACAAAATATGAGTTCATTGTGATGCCGTTTTCGTCAGTGTCAAGATGGACCCAATCCCGTTCAATATCAACGAGCCTGTCACGCTTTTGCAGGAATAAAATATCTGACACAACCTCTGTACCTGCATTGCCCTTAAAGGTATTATTCGGCAGTCTGATTGCGCCGAGGAGTTCTGCCCTTTGTGCTATATATTTTCTGACAGATGAATTTGTCTTGTCCATCGTGCCTTTACTTGTAACAAGAGCCATAATACCGCCGGGACGTAACTTATCCAAAGACTTTGCAAAGAAATAGTCGTGGATAAGGAAATTATACTTATCGTATCTTTTATCAAGCACCTTGAAATCACCGAACGGAACATTGCCGATAACTCCGTCAAAGAAGCTGTCCGGCACATTCACTTCTTCAAATCCCTGTGCCGCTATTGAAGATTTCTGATAAAGCTGCTGTGCAATGCCTGCCGAGATTGTATCAATCTCAACGCCGTAAATCTTTGTGCTTTTCATTGACTTTGGCAGCATACCGATGAAGTTACCGATACCGCAGGACGGTTCAAGCAGGTTGCCCTCCTTAAATCCCATCTGTTCCATTGCCTTGTATATGGCATTGATTACATCGGGAGGGGTGTAAAAGGCGGTCAGTGTACTTTCTCTTGCGGCGGCATATTCTTCGGGTGAGAGTATAGTATAAAGCTCCGCAAACTCATTTGCCCACGCTGAATTATTCTCGTCAAAGGCTTCGGGCAAACCGCCCCAGCCGACATATTTAGACAGGACGAGTTGTTCCTCGGGTGTGGCAAATCTGTTTTCAAACTCACATTCTTTGAGTACCTTTATTGCTTCTGCATTTCTACGAAAGCGTTCTTTCTTGCCTACTTGTTCAACGGGATTGGAACGCAAATCAAAGTTATTTCGCTCTGACATCGGAACATCGGGGTGCAAGTCAAAGCTCTTTACCTTTGACTTTTTCCTCTGTTCCCAAGCAGGAGCAACCGGTTTTTGTTCTTTGTCGGATATATCATCGTGGATTTCGATATTCGTGACTGTCGTATTGGTTTTACCGACATTTTCGATGAGTGCTTCCATTGTGGCGGAAGAGCAGTCGGAAAAATCCGGTGTTGTATGAAATTCTTTTTCTGCTTCTTCAAACCATTCTGTGCCTACATCTGAAAGAGTTTGATTTGCAATACTGCCGAGATAATCGAAGAAGTCATCTGCCGACTTGTGGCTTTGTGCCGCTTCTCTGATTTCATCAAAAGAGAGTGTATTCGTAACATACTGACCGCCGGCATTGCTATCGGGGTTGAAGTACATCCAAGTAACGCTTTCTTGTTCTCGGTCAATAAAAAAAGCATCTTCATATTCTGCTTCGGGTTCGGCTTTAGCATTAATTATTTCGGTACTTTCTTCAGGTAATGAAGTTACCTTCAAATGCTCATTTAGCGAGTTTTCTTTGATTTTTTGGTCGAATTCGGCTCTGTCATATTCTTTGTTGAAAAAAGGAGCGTTAGTATCACTCAGCATAACCCGTTGATCGTCTATTGCTGTAATACTGTATTCGGACGCTCCGATGAAAACGGTATCGCCAATTGTATACCGATACTTTGTATTATCGTTATCGGCAATTATCGCATTGTCGATTTCACGCTGAACTTCAAGTAAAGGAACGTATCCCTGCAATGACTTTAAGCTGCGGAAGAAGCTGATCACACCACCGTATCCGTCGCCTATATCCTGCCTTTCCGTTATGCTTTTGCCGTTTGGCATATTAACGGTGAATTTAGTTTTATCATATCCCAGGTAATTGTAATAACTCTCTTCGTCCTGTGCTTTCCACTCTTCGGCAGAGCCGTATTTCTCAATACCTATTTGCCAACCGTCTTGCTTTTCTCTGTCGGCTTGTTCCATAATTCGATCGAACTCTGCGACTGAATAGGTTTTGCCATCCTCAAAAGCGTTACTTTCGCTCCAGTTACAAGTAATCGTTACCTGTTGCCCTGAGAAAATGACCAGGATTCAAACCTTTGCCATTCGTTAATATTTTTTCTTGCGCAGGTTTTCTTCGATTGCAAATTTAAATTGCTTGTATTTGTATCAGCAAGATTTGTTGAATATCCCATTGCCTTTTCAAGCTCGGCTTTGGTATATTGACTTCCGAACTGTTTTGCTAAAGTATCAACACGGATTGCTTTCTTCTCACCGATTTTATGAACGGTGATGTGTTTTTCGTATCGGACCTCGTAGTTTTTATTTTTGAGAAATGATTGCTTTTCTTCATCGGACAAGTTGGCGAAATCATTTGATATTGAGTTCATACGCACCGATGACGTGACTATATCAATGTTGTCATAACGTGTGCTTTTGATCAGCGGCATTTCTTCCGCATTGACGATGGCACTTTCACAGCCACATTCATCATTTGCTAAGTCAGTGAAAAAACGTGAGCTGTTGCACTGTCCGTCAAAGTCAACCAAAAGAATACGATTTTGACGACGGGATAGTGTATAAGCTATGTTGATCGCCGTGGAAGTTTTTCCGACTCCGCCTTTGTTGTTGTAAAATGCAATCATTTTCATAACAGTAAACCTCTTTCTGCTGCATAAAGCAGCTACAAAATTAAGCCCCTTTTTAAAAAATAATAAGCACCGGGAAAGGACGGCAGGCTTACTTTTCCGTCCTCGATGTAGCTATCATCGCCCGATGCACTTCGGAACACAAATCATTCCCATCATAACACTAACTTGTGTTCCGACCGTTGAGAGCCGGCAGAGTTGCACTGCCGCAGGTTGCTTTTGCTCTCATATAGGTGCGACACCGTATCGCACAGGACGTTCCTGTCGCACCATATTGTTCTATTTTCTTGTGTCATAGCCTTTTTTCTTTTCTTCTTCAAGCATTGCAACGTACTGTCCGTAGCTCATCTTCTTATCAATAGCCATCTTCTCGACTTCTGATATTCTGATTTCACTTTCGGTTTTTCGTTTGTGCGGTGCAGTAAAATCAATTATCTTTGCAGGCATCAGTTCGCCTCCTTTTTAAAAACAGAAAGCACGGACGAGCCGTGCTTTATAATATTTGATAAACATCTCAAATTATGATATAATAATCAAATTAATTGGAAATGGAGAGGATTTAATGAATAATAACAAAAATATCACTGTAAAACAGGCGATAGATCGCTATATAGAAAGCAAAACCGCTGTTTTATCCCCATCTACTATCTACGGTTACAAAAAAGCAAATCAGCGTTATTTGTATATTTTGCACGACGTTAAGATAGCTAAACTTGACCAGGAACTTATTCAGCGAGCAATCAATAAATTATCTTATTGTTATTCACCTAAAACGGTACATAATGCGTATGGTTTATTGCACGCCTCTTTGCAAATGTTCGCTCCCGATTTTGTCTATCGTATATCACTACCGCAAAAGATAAAATCATCATTTTATGTACCGGATGAAAACGAAATAAAAGTAATATACAAACTAATCAAAAATACAGAGCTTGAGATTCCATTTTTATTAGCCAGTCAATGTGGATTGCGTCCTTCGGAAATATGTGCATTGACAAAGGATTGCATTACCGCTGACGGATTAGAAATTCGCAAAGCAGTTGTAATAAATGAGCATGGCAGAGAAGTATATAAGCCGCCTAAGTCATACGCCGGATATAGGACAATACCAATATCGCCCTTACTGCGAGATAAACTCATGAATACTCCGGATAAAAAACGGATTTGCGTTATATCTTCAAATAAAATAAGCCGTGATTGGAATTCATTTCTTCGTAAACACGGGCTACATATATTTAGATTCTATTCTTTGCGACATTATTACGCCAGTCAAGCATTATTGCTTGGAATATCACAGAAATATATTGCGGAATTAATGGGGCATTCATCGACTGACATGATTGAAAAGGTCTATCAGCACACCTTTCCATCTGCGATGGAAGAATTTAAGGTTCGTATTGCTGATAACATAGAAAAACTTTTGGGGTAATAAGGGTTCGAATCCCTCTTGGCGTGCCAACCGCTTTGATTACCAAAGCGGTTTTTCTTTTGCATATTATATACAGAAAAGGCGGAACGGTTTTTATGCTGTTCCGCCTTATATTATTCCGTTTTAACAAATTCAGATACCCATTGGATCCCCCAGAACACCGTAAGATGAATAGCCGGGTCAGACAGCATAAGTACCGCACGCTCCGTTTTACTTGAATCATCGTCCTGCACTCTGAGTATCTGATAAGCAATACCCGCAATTCCGATGAACACGGCAGGAAGCATACTTGTGGCGAAGCTCATTGCAACGCCGTATAAAACAACCAGTCCGCATGTGCCTATAAGCCTTTTTAAAAAGTAACGTGACGTATCGACCTTTCCGCAGAGTGTTATAATTATTGCAATTACACTGCATATTATAGCTCCGAAGCAAACATACCGCCACAAAGCGTCAAGCCGTGTAAACGCTGAAATTCCGCCTGCATAAAGAAAGTCGGTAACAGTGCGTGCAATGCCCCATATAATAATTAACACAGGAAAAAGCAATGATTGCAAAAGTGCCGACTTGTCGTTTGTGAACATGGTACACCCCCATTTATGGAAATCGCATTGAAGCTGTTATGGTATTTATTTGTGATACCTTTTCCCCGCAATAATACTATACGCCCTGTAAATCTGCTCCATAAGCATCACCCTTGCAAGCTGATGCGGAAAAGTCATCTTCGACATAGACAGCTTTATATCAGCCATCGCCTTTATCTTCGGTGCAAGCCCGAACGAGCTTCCGATTATGAAGTTCACCGCCGACTTTCCCTGCACCGCCGTATCGCTCAGCTTAGCGGCAAGCTCCTCGCTTGAAAGCTGTTTTCCCTCAATGCACATAGCAACGGTAAGAGCGTTCTTTGCCAGCTTCTTTTCTATCATTTCAGCTTCTTTTTCGAGTGCGTCCTCTATCTGCCTGTCAGACGGCTCATTCGGCAGTGCGACAGGCTCAAGCTCATATATCTTCAGCACACAGGAGCCGCCGAGCCGCTTTTCATATTCCTTGCAGGCATCTCTCAGATAGCTTTCCTTCAGTCTGCCGAGGCAGATTATATTAACACCTTGCATCAGCGTCTTTTAGCGTAGCTTTCAAAGCGGCGCTTCTCCTTTGATGCCAGCTTTCTGCGCTTGGAGTTTTCTATCGTTCTTGTAACTATAAAGCAGATAAGCAGTACAACTATTCCGACAGCCGAAACCTTGAACCACGGCTTGTCGAACTCGTCCTTTGCTTTTTCTATATAATATTCCACGTCCGATCTGGCAACATTGTTGTTAGCCACAAGGTTCATCGTGGCGATAGTTTCGCCCTTGAATTTAACGTCCATTACGCCGAGTATATCACCCTTTTTCACGGGAGCCTGTACGCTTTCGTATGCCTTAAAGACCTTCTGCACTCCCGATTCCTTTACCGATTTCGGCATAAGCGCCGTGTAGTCGCTTTCGGGTGTCAGTATAACGTGCGTTGCGCTCTCTCCCATTTCGACCTTGACTTCGGTTATCTGCTCGTCCTTGTTTACTACAGTAGCCATTTCAAAGTTTGTGAATGCCCACTTGTAGAGATTGAGTGCGTCGATCATCGAATACCAGTCGTCATAGTATTCTCCGTTCTTGTCCTTTACCGGTGCGCCGAGCGTCACAAGGATATAGTTGTACTGATTCTTAGCGGCTGAAACAAGGCATCTTCCGGCTTCGTCCGTAGTACCCGTCTTTGTTCCGTATGCGTATTCATATTCGTAAACACTGCCGGGACGAAGAAGTGAGATAGTGCTGTAAATAGAGTAGCCGTCTGGGTTAGCGTCATTTTTCGGCATCTCATATTCATAGGTGCTTGTTATTTTCTTGAACAGCGGAAATTTGTCATAGGCGTATTTTGTCATTTTATACAGGTCTTCCGCAGTTGTGTAGTTGTTGTCGTTATGCAGACCGTGAGCGTTCACAAAGTTTGTTCCGGTACAGCCAAGCTCCTTCGCTTTTTCGTTCATCATTCCGATAAACTTTGTTATGCTTCCTCCGCCTATATTATAGGCAAGAATGTTTGCCGCTTCACAGGCAGACGGGAGCATAAGCGCATACAGACAGTCCTTGTATGTCAGGTTGTCCTGCAGCGGCTCTATCGCCGCATTTGACGGGTCGCTGTAGTTCGGGTCCTCGTAGAAATCGTTGAAGCAGTCATAAGGCACTTCCACCTTCTTTGACAAAGCGCCCTCGGACAGATGCTCAAGCGCAATTATGCAGGTCATTATTTTTGTGGTTGAAGCAGGGTACATTTTCTTGCTCTCGTTCTTCTTGTACACCACATCTCCCGTATCGGTGTTGACCATATACACAGCCTCGCTGTATATCTTGTCGGTGTTCGGGTCAAAATCATATACCTCGTCGTCGTTTTCCGCAAAAGCGGTAACGGAAAGCGAGCATAATAGCATAGCCCCGCAAAGCAGAGCAGACGCAAAGCGTAATATCTTCTTCATAATTTATTCCGTTCCTTTTCATCGGAGATTTTTTAAATATGTTCCCTATTATTGTATCACATATCGCCGAAAAAGAAAAGACTTTTTTGCTTGTTAATATTTTATTTTGCGTATTCTCCTTGTCGGCTTTCCTTTTTTGTGTTAAAATAGAATAAGAATTTTCTTACAATTCGGCAAGAAAGCCGTATCCGCCGAAAAAGCGGAGTAAAATACAAGGGGGTGAGAGTATGAACGGAAAAGTGCGAAGAAATGCCAAAACAGCTTTAGTCTGCGTATTGTTTATAATAATAGTTTCTTTGTTTTTCTATCTTCTTACCGCAGGCACAATGCCGGAATCTGTCGATATACCGTCTGCGGACAAAATAGCTGATGTCGATTTGTCAAAGGAAGGCGTCGGTATAGATATATCCTCCGGCGAATATTACACAGGACGGCTGTATACTCCGGACGATTTTGCAAAAGGCGATATATCGCAGGGCGATCCCGATGATAAATATGCCACATTCCGCATAGTACTGCCCCTTGAAAAAGGTGTCACCTACGGGCTTTCCGGAGAAACGGCGACCTATGCGCAACAGGTTTATATTGACGGAAAACTGCTCAGCGAGGTCGGTAAGGTGTCCGACAATGCCGAAGAATTTGTCCCTGCGACAGACAGATACACGCTATATTTCACCGCACAGGCGGATACTGCGGAGATAATAATCCGTCACGCATGGTTTAATCACAGGACAGGCACGATACAAAAGCTGTGCCTTGCAAAAGCTCCGCTTATATCCGCAAATGAAAGGGCACAGACCGTTTGTGACGGACTTATTGCGGGAACTCTGCTTGCTATGGCAATATTCTTTTTCGGAATGTTCCTTCTCGGAAACAGAAAACGCAGTATGATGTGGTTTTCGCTGTCCTGTCTTACTGCGGCTCTGCATTATCTCATATATGAAAGCAAGCAGATAGGCGTACTGTTCCCCTATCTTGACTGGTACACTGAGCATAAGCTCGAATACATCACGAATATACTTTACTTCGTATTTATACTGCTCTATGCCTTTGCCGCACTCGGATTAAGACCGCATAAGCGTTTTGTTGTGACCTCTATATGCTCGGCAGGTGCGATATTGCTGTTCTACATCTTTACGCCGTCAACCGTTTATACGCATTTTACCGTTGTTGCAGGCGCTGTTATGGCGGTATATCTGATTCTTTCTTCTGTATATATCTGTGTTACGGCGGTAAAACACAGGCTTATGGGCTACATTGACAGCATTATAGTATGCTCAACCGTTGTACTTACCACAGTCGTTTATTTAATAGAAGGGCTTACCTACTTCACGAAGATATTCTATATCCGCTCCTATGCGACTATATTGTTCGTGTTCTGTAATGCGGTCATGCTTACTATAAATCTGTCCAGAACAGAGCGCCGCCTTGACGAATCAAAACAGCGTGAATCGCAGGTCACCCATATGAATGAAACGCTTGAAAAGCTCGACAGGCTGAAAACTGATTTTATGCACAATATCGCCCATGAAATGAAAACTCCGCTCACGGTAATGAGCGGATACGCACAGCTTACCGAAAAACAGATAGAAAAGAATGTCGTAAACGATGAAACATTGTCAAATCTTGAAACGATTTCAAGCGAGGCTCAGCGTCTGTCTGATATGGTGACAAAGCTGCTCTCGGTATCTCATAACGAGGTCACAGCAATGGAGCTTAGCAGGTTTGCCGCAAGGGACGTTCTTTCCGATGCGGCGGCGGTTTGCAGACCTATACTTGCAAAGCACGGCAACCGGCTTGTCACAAGGGCGGATAACTGCCCTGATATAATAGCAAACCGTGAAATGCTGCTTCAGGTGCTTATAAATCTGGCTGTAAATTCGGGCAAGCATACCGAGAACGGAACAGTGATATTTTCGGCAGAAAAATCCGCCGACGGTGATAATTTCGCCGTGTTCACGGTATCCGATACCGGAACGGGAATATCCCGTGAGGCACTTGCACATCTGTTTGACAAAGGCTACAGCACGGACGGCGGAAACGGGCTGGGACTTTATATCTGCCGTGATATTATAGAATCGACAGGCGGCAAAATAACCGCAGACAGCAGTGAAAACGGAGCGGTGTTCCGCTTTACCGTACCGTGTGGAAAGGAAGATGCAAAGTGAGTACGATTCTGCTTGTAGAGGACAATCCGCATATAATGAAGATAAACAGCTCGTGTCTTTCTATGGAGGATTACAGCGTTCTTGAGGCGGCAGATGCGGCGCAGTGCCGTTATATGCTGTCGAATAACGATGTCGATCTTGTGATACTCGATATAATGCTCCCTGACGGCGACGGAATATCGCTTTGCCGTGAGATAAAGGCAAAGTACGATATTCCGATACTGTTCCTGTCCGCACTCAGCGAAAACGATGATATTATAACGGCGCTGAGAGCAGGCGGTGACGATTATCTGCCGAAGCCCTACGATATACAGGTGCTGATAGCAAGGGTAGAGGCAAGGCTTCGCTCAGTACGGAAAGATAAGCGTTATATCTCGTTCGGAAGGCTCAGACTTGACACGGTTTCAATGGCGGCATATTTTGCCGAAAACGACCTGCTCACCACCCAGAAAGAGTTCTCGATACTGCTTATGCTTGCCCGCAATATCGGCAGTACAGTGCCGAAAGCCGAGCTTTATGAGAATGTGTGGGGTCTGCCGTATTCCGACAACGCAAATGCGCTGTTCACGGCGGTTTCACGGCTCAATAAAAAACTCGATGATAGCAAAGCCGATGTGACTATCACCTACGAAAGAGGCAAAGGCTACGCACTTGAAAGTATATAGTCAAAATAGAGCCGCCTGACAGGCGGCTCTGATATTTGCATATTTGCGGTTAATTTAGGGAAACGCTTATATCTTCGTAGGTGATGCTGTCATAGAAAGAAAAATAAGTAACGGCGTTTATGTCGCATTTGCCGATACGAAGACCGTCTGCTGTTTTTTCAAGCGTTATTTCAGTGCTGTCTTTGATGTCGTTGTCTGTACCCCAGTTTTCTTTACTTCCGAAAGAGGTAACATTGATGGTAAGTTTATCACCGTCCTGCTTTGCAGAGTCAAGAATGAGCTTATCCATGCCCGTTCCTATACCGCCGGCACCCCTTGAAGCAACATACAGGTTATTATCTTTGTATTCGAAATGTCTTTCGGAATCGGCAAGAAATTCACTCTTCATCTCAGGTGTAAGCATTTCGTCAAGTTCGTTTTCAAATTCATCTTTTGTAGTGGGTGCATCTTTTATCACTTTGTAGAATGTAAGCGTCGTCTTGTTGCCGTTTATCGTTCTGTCTGCTGTTATGTTCTGTGAGGTGTCAACTATATCTTTGTTGATATCGTTTATCGGGAAGAGCTTGTTGTAAAGGCGGCTGTATCGGCTTACAAGTTTCAGTGCCTGCTCAGTATCTGCGGGTAAAGAGTCCGGCAGACTGACGGTTGAAGAGCTTTCCTGTAAAACTGTCGATGAGTTTGCAGAGGAAGCATTATCCGATTTTGTTGCAGAACTGCAACCTGCCGAAATAATGAGTACTGCTGAGATTATCGCTGTGATTTTGAGAGATTTCATGGCTTATGTCCTTTCGCTTATTAATATTCATTTGTAAGAATTACATAATCAAGAACCGACCCGTTATTCTTATAAATTTCCATTTGATCTAAATTGCGCTTAGTGCCATCCCAGGGATCTATAATTTGATATTTTCCGTTCTCTTTGCCTATTATCGTTGCCCAATGTTCCGAAGAATATCCATTGGCACTGTAACCGTCAGTGTGTATTAACACAGGGTTTCCTAAGTATAGCTGTGCATCTATACCGCTAAAAGTTTCAGAACCTTTGCTAGCTTTAATTCTATATGCTGTCTTTGTGCTTTTTCCGTCTTTCCAATTCCATTCCCATACATCGCTATTAGTTGTATCCTCAATCATTGAATCATCATATGTTAAAACATCTTTTGGAGTTATTTTTTTATTGTACTTAATGCTAAGAGCGGTAGCAAAAGAAAAAGCGGCACATGCGGTTCTGGGAGAAGAAAAGCCGTAACTATTGCTACCGGTTTGACTATAACAGTATTCTTTACGATAATTGATTTTTTGGGGGTTATTTTGAATTTTTAATTTGGCACTGTTATATGCTTCATAATCGAATTTGCTGTTTATAATAGGTGAACCAGTATCATTGGTTTTTAAACCTGCGATTTTCGCTGCCAACATTGAAGGTATATTTCTGGCTTGCGTTTTCTGTGCTACAGAGCGAGAACTCTGTCGGAGTGAAGCACCGCTTATTTGTAAATGTTCAGATTGATCGGAAAAAACAAATCTATCATGGTTTTTGTTTGAGCTGGGGCTTGATAAACAGGAATTTGAAAAAGTTGAATGATTGTTTGTTTTTCCGGCACTAACAGTGCTGAAAAGCATCGTGTTATATAATTTCGATATCATAATAAAAATCCTTTCTGCTGTTTAGTTAAATATGATTATATTATTACGCTTATCTAGGATTATAAAAAAGTTAACTTTACTATATTATACACTGATTTGTGTATAATGTCAATAGTTTTATGGTCGCTTTTTGTAAATTTACCACATATATCAAAACCGCTCCCGTAACACTCCGGGAGCGGTTTTGTATATCCTTATATTATCAGTTTGCAACGATGTTTACGAGCTTGCCGGGAACAACTATCTCCTTGCGGATCGTCTTGCCTTCAAGCGACTGTGCGATAGCTTCCTTTGCCATCTTCAGCAGTTCGTCCTTGTCGGCGGCTGTAGGCACGTTTATACGAGCCTTTATCTTACCGCACAGCTGAACTACTATCTCAACGGTGCTGTCAACGCAGAGCGCCTCGTCGTATGTTACCCACTGCGCTTCGTTCAGTATGCCGTAGCCGAGTGAATTGTACATTTCCTCGGTGATGTGGGGAGCAAAGGGATTCAAGAGTATCAGCAGCGATTTCATCTCGGCATCGTTAATCTTGCCGTTTGCGGTAATCTCGTTGATAAGCGACATCATAGCGGCAATAGCCGTGTTGAATCTCATCTTCTCAATATCTTCGCTGACCTTCTTTATCGTCTTGTGCATTGATGTTCTCAGCTCGTCTGAGTATTCATCGCCACGGACAAGCATATTCTGAAGATTCCATACACGGTCAAGGAAACGCTTGCAGCCCTTCATACTGCTGTCGTTCCAGGGAGCCGCCTGCTCATAGTCGCCCATGAACAGAACGTATACACGAAGAACGTCTGCGCCGTATACGTCAACAACGTCATTCGGGTCGATTACGTTACCTCTTGACTTGCTCATCTTCTCGCCGTCCGGACCTAAGATAAGACCCTGTGCGGTACGCTTTGCATAAGGCTCGGGAGTGGGAACTTCGCCTATGTCGTAAAGGAACTTGTGCCAGAAACGTGAGTAGATCATATGACGGGTAACATGCTCCATACCGCCGTTGTACCAGTCAACTGGAAGCCAGTATTTGAGCGCTTCCTGCGAAGCAAATTCCTTGTCGTTGTTGGGGTCGCAGTAACGCAGGAAGTACCAGCTTGAGCCTGCCCACTGAGGCATCGTATCTGTTTCTCTGCGTGCGTCCTTGCCGCACTTGGGGCATTTGCAGTGTACGAATGAATCTATCTTTGCAAGCGGGCTTTCGCCGTCCTGACCGGGCTGGAAGTTCTCAACGGGAGGAAGCTCCAGAGGCAGTTCCTCATAAGGTACGGGAACAATTCCGCAGTCGGGGCAGTGTACTATCGGGATAGGCTCGCCCCAGTATCTCTGACGGTTGAACGCCCAGTCCTTCATCTTGTACTGTACGCCCTTTTCGCCGCAGCCGAGCTTTGCAAGTACGCCGAGCATCTTTTCGATAGCGTCCTTCTTGTTAGTGATGCCGTTCAGTTCGCCCGAATTCACCATCTCGCCGTCGCCCGTGTAGGCTTCCTTCGAGATGTCGCCGCCCTTGATAACCTCGATTATATCAATGCCGAACTTCTTTGCAAATTCATAGTCACGGGTATCGTGAGCAGGAACAGCCATTATAGCGCCCGTGCCGTATCCCATCATTACATAGTCGGAAATGTATATCGGAATTTCCTTGCCGGTAACGGGGTTTACACCGGTAAGACCGTCTATCTTTACGCCTGTCTTGTCCTTGACAAGCTGTGTTCTTTCAAACTCGCTCTTTTTGCTGCACTCCGCCTTGTAAGCGTCAAGGTCGGCAATGTTCTTTATAGAATCCCTGTACTTTTCTATTATGGGATGCTCGGGAGCGATAACCATAAATGTTACGCCGTAGAGCGTGTCGGGACGGGTCGTGTAGATGCGGAGCTTCTCGCCGTTTTCCTTGATGGAGAAGTTGACGAAAGCGCCTGTAGACTTGCCTATCCAGTTCTCCTGCTGGAGCTTTACGTTAGGCAGATAGTCGACCGTTTCAAGTCCCTGTAACAGTTTGTCGGCATATTCGGTGATACGCAGATACCATACTTCCTTGGTCTTCTGCACTATCTCGCTGTGGCAGATGTCGCAGTGACCGCCCTGTGAGTCCTCGTTTGAAAGCACGACCTTACAGCTTGGGCAGTAGTTTACGAGCGTCTTATCCCTGAATACAAGGCCATGCTCGAACATCTTGAGGAATATCCACTGAGTCCACTTGTAATAACGCTCTTCGGTGGTGTCGATGACCCTTGACCAGTCGAACGAGAAGCCGACACGCTTGAGCTGGCTGGTAAATTTTACTATGTTGTTATCGGTGACCTTACGGGGATGAACGCCGGTCTTGATGGCGGTGTTCTCGGTGGGCAGACCGTAAGCGTCAAAGCCAATCGGGAACAGTACGTTGTAGCCCTGAAGCCTTCTCTTGCGGCTGACTACCTCAAGGCCGGAATAAGCCTTGATATGACCTACATGCATACCTGCGCCGGAGGGGTAGGGGAACTCTACGAGAGCGTAGAATTTCGGCTTGGTACTGCCGTTTTCAGCCTTGAATGTCTGATGCTCGTCCCAGTATTTCTGCCACTTACTTTCTATGGCAGAAAAGTCATATTTTTTCTCTTCCATTTTGCGAGTTGTCCTTTCATACGCCCGATATGGCGGTATAATTCAATTTCAACCTTTATTATAATACAAAAACGGCTGTTCTGTCAAGTAAAGCGGCAACAGTAAATAAGTGTAAAATAAAGGTGGAATATGTAATTCGCAGCGTGATGATTTATGATGAACCGGTTTTTACATCGGAATGGGTGTAAACCGTTACGGCATCGGGGTTGACGGCGAATCACGGCAAGAATAACCGAATGATGATTTTTGATGATTTTAGATTTTTTCGGCAGAGAGAGGGTTGCATCACAAAAACTTGAAAATTATGGGAGGCTTTGGCGGCGGATTGCTTCGGGCGGATAATGCGGTTCGGCTTATCAGTGATAATGTCAAATATAGATAATTATGTTATATATTATAGCTAATAGTTGAATTGGAAGTGTCACGAAATGAGGGGGTATAATAAAGTCTGTGAAAATATGGGGGTGGCGGCGGACAACTTCGGGTGGATAATGCAGTTCGGCTTATCAGTGATAATGTCTAATATAGACGAATACGTTATATCCGATTACTAATAGTAGAATGGGATTGTAACAAAATAGGGGGAGAAGAAAATCAACGAGGGTGGGATGACGGAAATAAAAGTAAGATTAAAATAATAGTGAAAAAAGTAATATAACTGATTTTGGTATAATTAGTTATGAATTTAGGAGTGCGGAAAATCTCATTGATGGTGCGGATGGGGAGCAATGCCCACCGTCACGGCTCGGAATAGTTTCAGAATCGTAAAAGCAGGACTATCTGAATACTGTACAGCAAGCCGAAAAACCTCTACAGCCGTGCCACCTCCCCTTTTTCGAGGGGAGGCAAGGACATGGTGCGGAGCAAGGGATAGTGCGGGATTGGGAGGGTTGGTGCGGATAGGGAGCAATCCCTCCGGTAGTCGCCCGAATTTTTTCGGGCGACAGCACCTCACCTTTGACAAGGGAGGCAAGTGTGATGGTGCAAAGCAAGGGATAGTGCGGTTTTGGAAGGTTATGCGTGGAGAGGGATTGTTGTCATTTTGCAAAGGTTGTAGAAACACGGAAAGCGAGGGGGATAGTACGGGTTTGGAAGGTTATGCGGGGAGAGGGGGTGTGTGATAATAATATAAAAAACGGTCACAGCTTGCCGCTGTGACCGCCGCATATTCAAATTATTGCTCTGCGTTGCCCCGCCGTTCAACTAACTTTAGCTGAACGGCAACAATTCCAAAGGTGGAATCTGAAGCGGCTCATTGCCACACCGCCGGTAACGGTGGTTGAGCCAAGATTAATCCGTCGGAACGGCAAATTTGAGGCGGCTCACAGCCGTAGGTGGAAATTGAAACGGCACATTGCCGTCCGCCGTTTTGCTATCCTGCGGATTGCTAATGCAATTTCAAAGGTGGTATTTGGAACGGCACATTGCCACACCGCCGGTAACGGAGGTTGAGCCATGATTAATCCGTCGGAACGGCGAATTTGAAGCGGCTCACAGCCACCCACATTACATTGATTATTGCTTTGTTTAATCCCGCCGTTCAACTAACTTTAGCTGACCGGCAACAATTCCAAAGGCGGAATTGTCGGCGGCGACTCGCCGCCCGCCCGCTCAGGCTCTGGATTTTATTATGTCGACCATTTCGCCGACGTTCTTCATCGAAGAAACCTCGCCCATCTTGAAACGGATACCGAATTCGTCTTCTACAGCGGAGATGAGGTTGATATGCTCAAGGCTGTCCCAGTCCTCTATATCATCTGCTGTTGTGCCTGCTTCGACCTCGATATCGTCATCGTCGAATACGTTTCTGAAAACCTCGTTTAATCTTTCGTAAATTTCCTGCTCGCTCATTTTACTTGTTCCTTTCTACAGTAATATACTTGTTTTTAGGCTCGTAGCCCGAAAGCGAAAGCTCCCATACAGTGTTGCCGTCTGCGTCCTCGCTGACCTTCGTAAAGCCGAAGTCACCGTACAACTCTTTCACCATTTTATTCTTTGCGGTGGGGTAATAATATCCCTTTACCGTCTTAAGTCCACGCTGTTTTGCTCTGTCGCAGAGATTGTCGAGCATTGCGTATTCCATATCACGCTTAAGCACACGGCAACTCATAAGCCATAAATCTATGTCGAGCGTATCGCCGTTCACCTTTCCGATAACCACCGATACTATACCGTTGTCACCGAACTTATCGGCAAGCCTGCCGTACAGCCTGATATAGCTGTCATCTGCGAATACCTGCTCCATTTCTGCGGTCGTAAAACGCTTTGTGGTGAGGTTGAACTGGTTGCTCTTGTTTGTAAGCTGTGTTATGCGGGGGAGATAGACAGGCAGGAAGTCATCTATCACAGCCACCATCTCAAGACTGTGAAGATACTCGCCGTAGTCGGTGAACTGTGCCTGCTGTGCGGCTCTTACCGCATTCTCCTTGTACATTTCGTTGCGCTTTAAATCATCGCTTGAAAAAGCGGTTATCTCAAAGAAGCGTGAGCGGTCTACCACTCTTATATAATCCTCCGGACGCTCCATTTCGGGAACGGCTACTGTAGGCAACTGTGCGGAAACTATCGCACGCTCGGCAGGGTTATCATCAAGGAATACAAGCGCATCCTGTCCGATGTTGAGTCCTGTCGCTATCGCCTCGATGTTTCTGTCCTTGTTATCCCAGTTTGCCTTTATCATTATGAAATCATCGGGTTTTAAACTGCCCTCGGGGTGATTAAGGCCTGCAAGGGCGTTTTCTTCGTCATTCTTCGAACAGACGGTGAGCATTACGCCTGTATCCTTCACAAGTCCGAGATACTTCTGGAATTCGGCATAGACCTGTCCCATATGGGTTTCCTGTCCGATTTCGATACCGTCAACGCCGTCATCTCCGACAACTCCGCCCCATAATGTATTATCAAGGTCGAGTACAAGCGCTTTCTTGTTCTTGCCGAATACCGACTTTATTATTGCCGCTAAATTGAATGCAAAGTCGGGTATCGCAGGAACGCACATTGCGTACTTGTACAGGTGCCAGTAGGACGGCTCGCTCCACTTGTCAAGACCGTAGCAGGCGCTGACATAGTTTATATCATTGATATAAAAACTCACGTGCGATGCGGCATAATCGGCAAATGCCGTGTTCAGCCTGTTTATGAAATTCACTCTGCCTCGGCAGTCAAACGCATCACGGTTGCCCATAAGCCTGAAATACGGCTGTTCAAAGTTATTCTGTATAACGGGGCAGTGGTAGCGCTCGGCTATCTTTTCCCACATTGTTTCAAAATATTTCATCTGCTCGGCAAAAAGAGCGTCTGTCTGCTCCTTGCTGTCGGTTATCGCAGGATATTTCAGAATATTGCGGTTTGATGTATGAACGAAAATAAGGTCGGGTGAGAAGCTGTCAAGCTCCTCATTTCCGAATACCGCATCCTGCCAGTAACGGTTGTACTCCGACTCGTAGAAGGTCGGCTCGATGCCGTAGTTCAGCAGGAATAATTCGAGCATATTTATTATATCGTTCGTGGTTGAGCCGCCGAGAACGGCTATTTTTTTCTTTATACGCACACTGCCGTCTGACAGGAGCTGTCTTTTTATAGAGCGTTTCTTTTTCAGCAGATAACCGCTGTCGAAGGGGTATTCAAGTTCTTTCATAGGTGTGTCCTTAAAATAAATTTAGCTTAATAAGACATTCGATGTAAAAAGCAATTGTAGTGCTTGTTTTGCGGGAGGGGCAAGTTAGGCACGGATGCCTGAAGTATGTACCAAAAGTTTTGCAAGGACGCAAAACCATAGTATACATACAACACCTCCCCCTACGAATAATTCTTGTTGTTATTTTTGCTATCCATACCACTGCTGATATACAACGTTATTCAAACGACAATTTTCAGATATTTCGTATATATGAGAAGTAGTCGCAGTTGCCGCCTGCAACGGTATAGGCGCAGTTTGCAAACAGCAGATCGGTCGCATCGACCTGCTTGCAGAATTTTATTGCGTTTACCTCGCAGTAGCGCAGGTCAAGCACATAGATATTATCAAAGCTCTCAGTGAAGAACGGGATAAGTCCGTTGCCGTAGCTTTCCTTGATAACGACCAGATTTCTGCCTGTCTTTGCGTTGGTCTTTATATGGGCGATGAGATCGTCACTGCCTAAAAATGACAGGTAGTAATAGCTTGCGTTGTCGCAAAGGAAAAGATTGCTGTCATAGCCGTTGCTGTAATAACGATCATAATATGTGGTTTTCAGCTTATCCTCATTCGGAGAATAGTAGACCGCATAGGTTTCGGGATCGTTATTAAGATGCTCATCGGACGAATAGTAATACATCGAGCCGACATAACCGCCGCAGGTTTCCTTGCGGTATTTTTTTATATCGGGTACCTTTACTCCTGCAGTTTTGCAGAATACCTGTGCGGCATAATATGCGCCGAGCGGCATCCAGTGGTGGTCCGTCCTTGAGTATATCTCCTCTGAGGTGTGCTTTGACAGAGTATCATACACGCTGACGTTTGTAACGCCCGTGCTTTTAAGTCCGCTTTCGATATAATCTATCTTATCCTTCTGAAGCTCGGTGTAGCCCTTGTATTCGGTCGGATTGTAGAAATCGACAGAGGTCGGTATTACCATAGAATATACCGTCACTTCGGGAAGCGCCGACTGGAATGCCTTTACATCGGTCATATATTGGTCGCAGTAGCCGTATGTACCGCCGTAGAACATAATTCCACGGTAGTGATTATCCATACCTGCGACTAATATGCCGTTGTCGCCTATCACCCTGTAGCTGTTTATATCGCTGTTGCTTGCGGGGGCGGAGCTTTCTTCGGCAGAAGTGCCGTCTGTTTCGGGAGCGGAGGTTTCTTCGGCAGAAGTATCCGGCGGTAACGTTTCGGGAGCGGAGGTATCGGGCGGTTCGGTTTCTTCGCTTTCGGTGTCCGAAGGAGCTTCCGATGATACGGGGTCGGGTGGTAGGGTGTATGCCGATGTGTCCTCGCCGCTTGCGTTGCTGTCGGGGAAAACCTCCGAGCATCCGCAGGCGAGCGATAATGCCAATATAAGTGCTGTTATCTTCGGGAGCTTTTTCATACTGCTCCTCCTTTCAGAAAACCTGTCAGAGATTTACTTTGAAAGCAGGTTGTTCTTTATACCCTCTGCATTTTCACCGACAGCGGAGAATGTACACATTGTGAACAGAACGTCGGTAATGCCGTTATCCTTAATAAAGTCGGGTGCGTAAAGGTCAAAGTAGCGGATGTCGCAAACGTAGATCTCCTCAAAGGAATCTATAAAGAAGGGAACTTCGGCATTGCCGTAGCTGTCCTTGAAGATGCAGAGCTTTCTGCCGTTCTTGTTTGCGGTTTCTATCTTTACTATCTTCTGATCGCCGCCCATAAAGGTCGAATATGCGCCGCTTGCGGGCTGATCTACAAATATGCTGTGGAACTGTGTGAACTGCTCGTCAACCTTGAAGTCGGTCGTATAATAAGTTGCGGTGTAATCTGTAGAAGGGATATAGTAGGTGAAGGTATCGGGGTCATTTTTGATACGCTCGTTATAATCGGTAAATGCGTACATTGTTCCGACAAAGCCTTCTATCGTTTCCGTCTTGTAGGTTGAAAGCTCCTTTACGGGTACCTGTGCCATTTCGCAGAAAGCCTTTGCCGCATAATATGCGCCGAGGGGTTCCCAGTGGTGATCGGTACGGGTATAGATGTACTCGTTTGTGTGCGCCTCAAGTGCGGCGTATCCGTCAACGTTTATTACGTTCACCAGCTTGTTTGCAATGCTGTTTATCGAATCCCTGTGGCTTGCGTTGTATTTTTCGTAGCCTTCGGGGAGGTAGTATGCGCCTGCTGTAGGCACTACCATATTGAATACGTTTACCGATGAGCCTACCTTTTCCTTGAACTCGTTAAGGTATGATGCATAGTTTGCACCGTCGCCGCCGCCGTAAAGGGAGATGCCCCATGTATGACCGTCTATGTCAACGACAAGCTGGCCGTTTGTCTGAACGCCGTCAACGCCGACAGGCTTCTTGTTGTCTGTTGATGATTCATCGGAAGAAACGGTGCTTTCTGAAGATGCGGATGAATTATCGCTTGTTGTATCGCTTTTTGTATTATCCTTGCTTTCTGCCGTGGAGCTTTCCGCTGCACTGCTTTCGTTTTTGCTGTCCGTGGCGGAGCTTGTATTCTGTGATGAGCAGGCGGAGGCTGACGTCAGAATCGACGCACAGGCAAGTATTGCCGCTGTTAACTTGATATTGAGCTTCATAGTATGTCCTTTCTTTATGCGGGGGGTATTATTATATTGCCCGTAAATGTAAATTCTTGTCCTATTGTAGTATATCACACTATCGTGTCAAGTTCAAGGATTTTCACTTAAGTTTCAGCCGGCGAAACGTTATATTTACTGTAAATGTCACGGGTTATGACTATTCCGCCGGGGAGGGCATATTCGCTCTGCATATAATCGTAATAATCGCCGGGGGTTATTATGCCTGCGGTCTTTACTATATCGGTTCCTGCTTTGCTGAGTATATAATCGGCAAGGAAAACGCAGTTTGTACTCATAACGAAATAGGTCTTGAATCTGCCGCTTTTAAACTTATAGAACCGTGCGTAAGTGCCGTTCCACAGCGAACTGCAATAATCGTCAAAATCCGCAATATCGGCGGTGGGGCTGTTTTCGGTTGCAAGCTGATAGGGCGGTTTCCAGCAGGTGACGTTCCGCTCGAGCTTTGCTATGCCTTTTCTGACTTTTGCAAGCTGTTTTTCCGACAGCTTTATGCCGAAATCGAACACCATCTGCAAATCGTGATAAACGCAGAAATTTATATACTTGTCAAAATCCGCTTTGAAAAGCACACCGTCACCGATACCGCCGAAAAGGCGCTCCGATGCTTTGTCGTAATTTCCGTAGGATATTACCGTGCCGTTCAGCACAAGGTCGCAATGTCCTATAGAGCCTACTCCGTCGGCGCTGACGTGGATAAGAACGTGTATATCGGGAGTGTCGGCGCTTTTTTCGTAACGCTCCTCGTTTTGCAGTTTTTCAATATCTATCTCACGGGAATCAAGCCGCTCGGTATAGCTGCGCAAGGTTTTCAGCGGTATGAACGTGGTTATGACCTGCGGAAGCGAAAAGCGTATCCTGCGGCGAATAATGCCTTTGGCTTTATTCGGAGCGGCCTCACGGATAAACAGCCTCAGCTCGCCTGCACCGTAAATTATGCAATATAGTCCGATGACAACAAGCATACCCTGACTTCCCATAAGGGTGCCGAAAAGCATAATAATGCCGAAAACGGTGAAGAATATTCCCGAAAAAAAGTCATAGAACGCATCGGGAACGGCATTTTTAAGGGCTGTGCCGAAGTCGATGAATTTTACAAGGGCATTAAGAAAAACGTAAAGCGAGAATATAAACGACAGAAGCGCAAGAGTAGCGGCGGGAAAGAAAACGGATATTAGTCCTATTATAATGTTTCCGATGCCGCTGAACACGGGCAGCCGCTGATGTCTTGCGTAGGCACGGATAAGGCGGTGGATACCGTTTGCAACGATAAAGATACCGCCCAGCCTTGCGGCAGGCTCTACCACTATTTTTCCGTTTACAAGTACAAGTATACCGACAGTGATAAGTCCTGCACCGTACAGGAGCAGCCACGTTATATTGAAGTTCTTTTTTATATTCGGCTTTACGGTCATAATATGCTTTTACTTCTTTCTATAAATATTTTTTATAATGTCTAACGGGGGGTTGGGGCGTAGCCCCAATGCGGGTTGTCAGTCGTTGGTGTCGCTGCGTCGTGCAGCGACTGTGTGCGACTGACTTCAAGCGTCCTTGCTTGGTGGGGCGGCAGCCCCACACTCAGCCCCGGCATGGATGCCGGGCGTGTATGCCCAAGGGCTTTGCAAGGACGCAAAGCCAACCAAGCATACACAGCCCTTCACCACGGGAAGGGGTTTGGGGTTAGGGCTAGAAATTTGCACTTCATATTGAAAATCACACTTTTTCTACTAACCTATCGTCTATAAAACCATCTTGATTTTTACAAGAAAATATGGTACAATAACTATCGCAACTTTACTGTGCGGTCACGGGGTGAAAACCGTGAGGAAAGTCCGAGCATCACAGAGCAGGGTAGCTGTTAACGGCAGCCGGAGGCGACTCCAGGGCGAGTGCAACAGAAATATACCGCATTGTTTTACAGTGTAAGGGTGGAAAGGCGAGGTAAGAGCTCACCACGGGGCAGGCGACTGTTCCTGTCTGTAAACCCTATCCGATGCAACACCGATTGGTTTCGGGGGTGAACCGTCTGCTCGGCGGTCCCGATTTAAGGTGGCTTGAGGTCTGCGGCGACGCAGAGCGTAGATAGATGATCGCACACGACAAAACTCGGCTTACAGGTAAAGTTGCTATATTGATATTGTGCCGGCTCGAAAGGGTCGGCTTTTTGTTTTTATAAAGCCGCTCGGTTATCGGGCGGCTTTATAAAAACAAATTTTATACTGATTGAAAATAAACTGTGACAGAAAAAAGTTTTAGGACAGTAGTGCCATAAACTTCAATCCCCATCATAGTTGGCTCGGCTTGACCGAGTAGCAGAACCTCACACTTTTTCGAAGCGGGCATGGATGCCCGAAGTTGAACGCCCAAAGTTTTGCAAGGATGCGAAACCAACAAAGCGTTCATTAAAAGGCAAGGGTGGTAGTGCGGAGCGAGGGATGGTTGTACTTTTGCAATGATTGTAAGAGTGACAGCATTCGGTGCAACGGGAGGGGCAAGCAAGGCAAGGATGCCTTAAGCGTGTGTGCCCAAGGGCTTTAAGCACGGATGCTTACAAGTGGTCGCAAAAAGTCGGTGCAGGACGCACCGACCGCAAACGACCACGATTGCAATGGACGCAAAGCCAACCAAGTACACACAGACCCTCGCCCTACGAAAAGTGGGTGGGATAGTGCGGTTTTGGAAGTGTTGATGGGAGCGTAAGGTATTGAAATTGATAGGAGAGCTACCATAAAAGGTACTAAGGCATTAACAATCCCCACCGTCACGGCTCGGAATAGTTTCAGAATCATAAAGGCATGACTATCTGAATACTGTACTGCAAGCCAAATAATTATGTCAGCCGTGCCACCTCCCCTTTTTCGAGGGGAGGCAAGGGTGTTGGCGATTTGCTACATTTTGCAAAACCAACAGAGCGTTCATTAAAAGGCATGTGTGGTGGTGCGGAGCAAGGGATAGTGCGGTTTTTATGAAAGGTCAATGTCGGTGCAGTTTTACCGGTACACTCACGAAATTATTAACAACCTGTCGGCACGGAAACGGTTTTAAGCAGTGTTGGCGATATATTTCACCGGGTGGGCTTTAATAATCGGTTTATCTACAGACTGAAGCCACAGTAAAAAACTGTGACTTTTATTATTTACGTTAATATTCAAGCGGTTCGAGCTTTGTGAGATCAAACGGGGTTTCCTGATATACGCAGAAGTTGAGCCAGTTTGAGTACATAAGGCTTGCGTGACCTCGCCAAGTAAAATGCGGTGTCAGCTTAGGGTTATCATCGGGGAAATAGTTATACGGCACTTCTATCGGTATGCCCTTTTCCACGTCACGCATATACTCATCCTTGAGCGTGTTCCTGTCGTACTCGGCATGACCTGTGATAAAAATCTGTCTGTTCGTGCGGTCTGCAACGATATATGCTCCCGCAATGTCCGAATAGGCAAGCAGTGCAAGATTAGGATTGGTTTCAATATCTTCCATCTTTACACCCGTATAACGTGAATGGGGTACCATAAAAATGTCGTCAAAGCCCTTGAGAAGCGGGTGGTTGACAGCATTTATCTTATGGGGGAAGATGCCGAACATCTTCTTGTCAAGCACCTGCTTTTGAATACCGTAATGATAGTACAGTCCTGCAAATGCCGCCCAGCAGATATGCACCGTGCTGAATGCGTGAGTTTTACTCCACTCCATTATATCGCACAGCTCCTTCCAGTAATGGACGGAGTTGAAGTCGAGCAATTCAACGGGCGCACCCGTTATAATAAGTGCGTCAAAATACTGCTCCTTTATCTGATTGAAGGTAGTGTAGAAGTTCACAAGATGCTCCTGCGAGGTGTTTTTCGGATTGTGGGTTTCCGTTTTCACAAGAGTAATATCCACCTGCAAGGGAGTGTTACTGAGCAGCCTTAAAAGCTGTGTTTCGGTAACTATCTTTGTAGGCATAAGGTTTACTATAGCGACCTTGAGCGGTCTTATGTCCTGTCGTGATGCTTTTTCATCAGCCATAACGAAAATATTCTCGTTGACAAGCGTGCTGAAAGCCGGCAGATTATTCGGTATTTTAATCGGCATTTACATCATCCTTTTCATTTCGTCATAATATTTGATTATACCACACGAAACGTATAAATGCAAGCAAAACAGATAACATCACCGAATTTGCGAGATTATTCCGATAACTCCCGATAAATCGTCGCAACTTGCAAAAACCTTTTCGGTAATTTCCGACGGAACATCGACTATATCCTTTATGAACACCGTCCGTATACCCGACGCTATGCCTGCCCTGATGCCGTTTGAGCTGTCCTCGACAATAAGACATTCCGACTTGTCAAAGCCTGTCTTTTCGGCGGCTGTTATAAATATTTCCGGGTCGGGTTTTCCTCTTGTTATCTCATCGCCGCCGATAATTCCGTCAAAATATCCGAGTATGCCCGAATGCTCAAGCTCCTTAGCCGCAGAAGCGTGATATGTAGAAGTGGCAACGTACATTCCGACTTTATTTGCTTTAAGATATGCGCAAAGCTCATTGAAGCCTTGCTTTACGGGTATGCCGTTCTTCTCCTCGTATTCTGCAAAATACTGCTTTGCGTATCCCCAGTATTTATCAAAGGGGTAATCCTCGCCAAGCTCGGAAAGAAAGAGGGTCTTCATAGAATCATAATTAAGTCCGATAGAACGGTACGGAAGCGAAAGGTCAAACGGCAGGCTGTACTTATCAATCACATACTGCCACGCCTTAAGCCCTATCCTTTCGCTGTCAAGCAGTGTACCGTCCATATCGAATATTACCGCTTTAATCATTTATTCACCGCTACTACGGCACTGCATCCGTCAAGATGAACACTGCCCGATAAATCTATCTTCTTTCCTGTAAGCACATCTGTGAATTCACCCGAAATACCGGGATTGAAATCAAACGGATTATCGTCTATATTAAGAAGCGTTACAACTGTTTCGCCGTCACAGTCACGTCTGAACGAGAACTGTCTGTTTAAAAGCTGTAAAGGCGTATAATCGCCGTGAGCGAGCGCCTTTGAGGAGGTACGCAGATTACACAGCGCAGTGATCTCAGCTGTGAGATCGGCTATACCCTCAGCCTTGAACTTTTCCTCGTTATATTCGACACGCAGAGCGTCATCGCCGTTGTGCTTGTCGCCCTCTATGCCGTACTCACTGCCGTAATAAACACCGGGTATGCCGGGCATTGTGAACAGGAGAGGATAAATAACGGGAAGCTGGCGCTTATTGTTAAGCATTGTGGCTATTCGTGAAACATCGTGATTGTCAACAAAGCTGTAAAGGAGCTTTCCTGTATAAAGACACCACTGCTCTTTTCCGAACTGGCGGTTGAGCGAGTGTGCTATCTCGAACATATTAAGGTCGTTGAAGCTGGAGAACAAGCCCTTATAGCATTCGTAATTGGTCACACTGTCAAGCATTTCGGGATTCATCCAGCGGTTGTAATCGCCGTGGAGTGTTTCGCCCATCAGCCAGAAATCGTTTTTCAGCCACTTGCAATGACCGTGCAGTTCCTTCAGGAAATTAAGGTCGAGGCAGTATGCAACATCGAGGCGAAGTCCGTCAATGTCGAACTCCTTTACCCACCCTGTGATGACCTCCTTTAAGTATTCCTTTACTGCGGGGTTATACAGATTTAGCTTTACAAGCTCGTAATGTCCTTCCCAGCCCTCATACCAGAAGCCGTCATTATAGCAGGAATTTCCGTCATTGATATGAAACCAGTCACGATAACCGTTGTTGCCGTTTCTGACCTCAACGAACTTTGTGAAATCTCTGCCGACGTGGTTGAACACGCCGTCAAGTATTACCTTGATGCCGTTTTCGTGCAGCTTTTTGCAAAGTGCGGCAAAATCTGCGTTTGTGCCGAGTCTGCTGTCTATTTTTGTATAGTCAACGGTATCATATCCGTGCGCTACCGACTGGAACACAGGTCCGAAATATATAGCGTTGAAGCCCATTTCCTTTATATGAGGAATAGCGTCCTCTATCTTTTTAAGTCTGTTTTCGGTGTTCTCCGAATAATCGTTTGTCTTGGGGCAACCGCAGAATCCGAGAGGATAAATGTGATATACCGCAAAGTTTGTGAAATCGCTCATTTTTAAATCTCCCTTATTTATTTTACACATCCGTAATGGCATAAAGCTCCGCCGCCGAATCGAAAACCGGTTTATCCGAAACGAACAGAGCAATATTATGCTCCTGCGCTTTAAGCAAAGCGTCGGCATCCGGTTTTACCTTTTCGCAAAGCACAACACAGGACGCACCCGTGTGTGCCGCTACGGCTATTGTGTTTACGTTTCCGATAACGGTGAACCATGCACAGCCGTCAAGGTCTTTGGTCATTGCAAGGCTTAACAGATCGCACGAAAACACATTACTTATAACACTGTCTTCGTTACCGCTGTTAAGCACTCCGAACAATCCTTTTTCTATAAGCTGTCCGACCGTCATTTGTGAAACCTGCCTTTACCGATTGTTGCGATTCATGCCGTGTTATATGCAAAATGCACAAATCATATTGCTATTATACCACAATCCTGTCCTTATGTAAAGTTGAAAAATACACGTTGAATTTGTAGAAAATGACGGTTTTTAGGTAAAATTAGAGTAAATTTATCCGATATAAAAATACCGATTAGTGCAACATACACAAAGAGTTGTGCAAATTTTGGTTACTAATATATAGTGAAATTTACATAGCAAATATGTTATAATTATCATATTCCCGTGAGTCTGCAAGAATTGCGGGTCAAATCCAAGGAGGTTATATAATGGGTTCCAAAGAAAAAAATACCGTACCGTTCAACGGCACGCCCGAACAAGAAAAGGCACTGCGTGAAATGATCGGTAATCACAAGGGTCAGCAGGGCGCACTTATGCCTGTACTGCAACAGGCTCAGGAAATCTACGGCTATCTTCCTATTGAGGTTCAGACAATAATAGCCGAAGAAATGGGAATACCGCTTGAAAAGGTATATGGTGTTTCTACGTTCTACTCGCAATTCTCACTTTATCCTAAGGGTAAGTACAAAATCTCGGTATGTCTGGGTACAGCCTGCTATGTTAAAGGCTCGGGCGACATATTTGCAAAGCTCTCCGAAAAGCTCGGAATTTCAGACGGAAAATGCACACAGGACGGCATATTCTCACTTGACGCCTGTCGCTGTATAGGAGCTTGCGGACTTGCTCCCGTAATGACAGTAAACGACGATGTATACGGAAAGCTGACCGTTGACGAGATCGACGGTATTCTGGCTAAATATACAGAATAATGTTTCCGGAAATTTCTCTGAACATTCTTGATGTCGTGCAGAATTCTATCGGCGCACGGGCTTCGCTTGTCGAAATAACCGTCAGCATTGACACAACGGCAGATACTCTCACGGTCATCATCAGGGACGACGGCTGCGGGATGAGTGATGCGGAGCTGTCAAGAGCCGTCGATCCGTTCTATACCACAAGAACAACGAGAAAATACGGATTCGGAGTACCTTTTTTCAAAGCCGCATCGGAAATGACCGGCGGCAGCTTTGAGATAAGCTCAGAAGAAGGAGAAGGTACTTATATAAAGGCTGTTTTTGTACTGTCGCACATCGACAGAATGCCGCTGGGCGATATGACGGGTACGCTTATATCGCTTATAAATGCAAACTGCCGTATAGATTTCAGCTATAACTATTCGGTTGACAAAAAGCGGTTTTCGCTTGATACAAGGCAGCTCAGAGCCATACTCGGCAGTGTTCCGTTAAATATACCCGAGGTCACGGGATATATCACCCGTTATCTTGAGGAAAATACAGCCGAGGTAAACGGCGGCATCAAATATTAACGACCACGAAAGGATAATTTAAGATATGAAATCTCTTGAAGAATTAGCTGCTATCCGTGACAAGATGCAGAACGTTGTGAATCTTAGAAGTGAAGCATCGGACTGCACAAGAATTGTTGTCGGAATGGCAACCTGCGGAATTGCGGCAGGGGCAAGACCTGTTCTCAAAGCATTTTCCGACGGGATACAGGAAAAGGGCATAAAAGACGTAATGGTAATACAGGAAGGCTGTATCGGTCTTTGTCAGTATGAGCCTGTTGTTGAAGTCATCACACCCGGCAAGGAAAAGGTGACCTACGTCAATATGACATCTGAAAAGGCTGCAGAAGTAATCGAACAGCACATTATCGGCGGCAACGTTGTAACGAAGTACACGATAAACTCCGCTATGTAAAATCTGAAAGGAAACTAATATATGTATCGTTCACAAGTATTGATATGCGGTGGTACCGGTTGTACTTCTTCAGGCAGTGTTAAAATCGCCAAAAGATTACAGGAAGAAATCGACAAGAACGGTCTTACCGACGAAGTTATGGTAGTCCGCACAGGATGTTTCGGTCTGTGTGCGCTCGGTCCTATTATGATCGTTTATCCTGAGGGTACATTCTACTCGATGGTAAAGGAAGAGGATATTGCTGAAATCGTTTCGGAGCATCTGCTCAAGGGACGTATCGTTACACGTCTTGTATACGATGAAACAGTCGCAGAAAACGAGATAAAGTCGCTCAAGGAAACCGACTTCTATAAAAAGCAGCACAGAATCGCACTGAGAAACTGCGGTGTAATCAATCCCGAATGTATCGACGAATATATCGGAAGAAACGGTTATGAGGCACTCGGAAAGGTCCTCAAGACAATGACTCCCGATGATGTAATTCAGATAATTCTTGATTCGGGTCTGCGTGGCAGAGGCGGCGGCGGATTCCCCACAGGTAAGAAGTGGCAGCTCGCAAAGAATCTTGTCAAGGACGCTGATCAGAAGTATGTATGCTGTAACGCCGACGAGGGCGACCCCGGCGCATTCATGGACCGTTCGGTTCTCGAAGGCGATCCCCACGTTGTAATCGAAGCTATGGCTATTGCAGGCTATGCGATAGGCGCAACACAGGGCTATATCTACATAAGAGCGGAATATCCGATAGCCGTTCAGCGTTTACAGATAGCGATAGATCAGGCGAGAGAATACGGTCTGCTCGGAAAGAACATTTTTGACAGCGGATTCGACTTCGACCTTGATATAAGACTTGGCGCAGGCGCATTCGTATGCGGCGAGGAAACAGCGCTTATGACATCTATCGAAGGTAACAGAGGCGAGCCCAGACCCCGTCCTCCCTTCCCTGCGGAAAGCGGTCTTTTCAAGAAGCCTACCGTACTCAACAACGTTGAAACATACGCTAACATTCCTCAGATAATCCTTAACGGTGCTGACTGGTTCGCATCTATGGGTACAGAAAAGTCAAAGGGAACAAAGGTATTCGCACTCGGCGGTAAGATACACAACACGGGACTTGTTGAGGTTCCTATGGGTACTACACTGCGTGAGGTTATTTACGAAATCGGCGGCGGTATCCCCAACGGCAAGGCATTCAAGGCGGCTCAGACGGGCGGTCCTTCGGGCGGATGTATCCCTGCGGAGCATCTTGATATACCGATAGACTACGATAATCTTATCGCTATCGGCTCTATGATGGGTTCGGGCGGACTTATCGTTATGGACGAGGATAACTGTATGGTAGATATTGCGAAGTTCTTCCTTCAGTTCACCGTTGACGAATCCTGCGGTAAATGTACACCCTGCCGTATCGGTACAAAGCGTCTTTACGAAATGCTCGAAAAGATAACATCGGGCAACGCTACTATGGAAGACCTCGATAAGATGGAGAAGCTGTGCTACTACATCAAGAACAACTCTCTGTGCGGTCTTGGTCAGACAGCTCCCAACCCCGTTTTATCAACTCTGCGTTACTTCAAGGACGAGTATATCGCACACGTTAAGGATAAGAAGTGTCCTGCAGGCGTATGTCAGGATCTTCTCACATACAAGATCATCGACCTCAGGTGCAAGGGCTGTACAGCCTGCGCAAGAGGCTGCCCTGTCGGAGCAATCTCGGGTACTGTCAAGCAGCCCCACAGCATTGATACCACAAAATGTATCAAGTGCGGTGCTTGTATGGCTAAGTGTAAGTTCGGTGCAATTATTAAGGAATGATCCGGTTTGACGGATAACTGAAAGGAATAAATTTTACTATGGTTAATATAAAGATTAACGGCATAGAGTACGCAGTCGAAGAAGGTACAACCATCCTTGAAGCCTGTCGTCAGAACGGCATCAGAATTCCTACTCTCTGCTGGTTAAAGGATATAAACGCAATCGGTGCGTGCCGTATCTGCGTGGTTGAAATGACAGGCGCAAGAAGCCTTGTTGCATCGTGCGTTTACCCGTTATCGAAATTTGATGAAGGCAAGAACATTCTGACGCACTCCCCTGCTGTATTACAGAGCAGAAAGATGACGTTACAGCTTTTGCTTTCAGATCACAATATGGACTGCCTTGCCTGCTCAAGAAACGGAAGCTGTGAGCTTCAGGAGCTGTGTAAGGAGCTTGGTGTTGACGATACGACATTTTTCGAGGGCGAGAAGAACGAGTACGATATTGACTACAGCTCGAAGCATATGTTCCGTGACAACAACAAGTGCATTCACTGCCGCCGTTGTATCGCCGCCTGCGACAAGCTCCAGGGTATCGGCGTAATCGGTGCAAACAACAGAGGCTTCAAGACAAGCATAGACTGTGCGTTTGACCTTGATCTTGCCGAGACTGCCTGTGTATCTTGCGGTCAGTGTATAACAGCTTGTCCTACAGGTGCGCTTGCAGAAAAGGACGATACGGACAAGGTATGGGACGCACTTGCAGATCCCGAAAAGGTAGTTGTTGTACAGACAGCTCCCGCAGTAAGAGCATCGCTCGGAGAAGCATTCGGCTATCCTATGGGTACACCCGTAGAGGGCAAGATGGTTGCGGCTCTTCGCAGACTCGGCTTCAATGCCGTATTTGACACAAACTTCGGTGCGGACCTTACTATAATGGAGGAATCGCACGAATTCCTTGACAGAGTTACAAACGGCGGTGTACTTCCGATGATCACATCATGTTCACCCGGCTGGATAAGATTCTGCGAGGCTTACTTCCCCGAATTTATCCCCAACCTTTCTTCCTGCAAATCTCCTCAGCAGATGAACGGCGCCATCACAAAGACATACTGGGCAAAGAAGATGGGAATTGACCCCAAGAACATTGTAAGTGTTTCTGTGATGCCGTGTACAGCTAAGAAATTTGAGATAGGCAGAGAGGATCAGTCTGCGGCAGGCGTTCCCGATGTTGATATTTCAATCACAACAAGAGAGCTTGTCAAGATGATAAACCGTGCGGGCTTACGCTTCAGAGATCTGCCCGACGAGGTTGCCGATTCGCCTTTAGGAAACGGCACAGGCGCCGCTGTTATCTTCGGTGCTACAGGCGGCGTTATGGAAGCGGCTCTTCGTACAGCTGTATGGAAGCTGACAGGCGAAGCTGCAGACAGCCCCGTTGAATTCAAGGATGTAAGAGGCGTTGAGGGTATCAAGACGGCTGAATACAAGGTAGGCGACCTTACTGTAAAGGTAGCTGTTGTATCGGGTCTTGCAAACGCTAAGAAGTTCCTTACGCAAGTAAAGAACGGCGAGGTAGAATGCCACTTCATCGAGATTATGGCTTGTCCCGGCGGATGTGTAAACGGCGGCGGTCAGGTTATCCAGCCTGCAGATGTACGCAACTTTACGGATATCCGTGCAGAGCGTGCAAAGGCACTCTACAGCCTTGATGACGCAAACAAGCTCAGAAAGTCGCACGAAAGCCCCGATGTAAAGGAAGTATACGAAAACTTCCTCGGAGAACCCGGAAGCCACATTGCTCACGAGATTCTTCATACATCGTATAAGGCAAGTCACTTAAGCAAGTAACAACCATTATATAACCGTAAACCGCTCTGCTGTACGGCAGGGCGGTTTACATATTTCCGTACGGTTTACGGATAACATGACAGGTTTTTAGTTAACTAATTTTTAACTAATAAGCTAAACTATGAAAATTGTTACATGCATTTGGTTTTTCGAACATTTTTGAAACGAAAAAAGCAAGTTACACGGGTTTCATTAGTTAAATTGCACAATAATGTTGTATGAATTTTGACTATTATGTGAATTGAATTAAGTGTTTCAATGTGGTACAATCAATGTAACGAATGTGTGTAAACGATTGCACGCATTACATTAAGGAGGTTTTTTAGTATGAATTTTAAAAGAATTCTTGCAGGCGTTATGGCCGGTGCTACCGCTATTTCTCTTGCAGCTTGTTCTAACAGCGGTAACGGAGGATTTGATTCCGACACCAATTCTACCGCTTCCAGTTCAGAAACAACGATTGACGATGAGATTGACAACCCCGTCAGCGTAGGCAACATAAGCATAAACGCAGGTGAAGATGTTGAGCCCGCAGAGCTTGAGTATCTCGGCAACTACGATATAACAACAGCCGGTGACGTAAAGCCTGCATATAAGTATTTCTCGGAAAACTACGGCTGTAAAATCAAATGTACAATAGTAGGATCGCTCCAGATACTTGAAAAGCTGACAACGGCTATTTCAGCCGGCGAATCGCCCGACCTTGTTGACTACTCAGACAGCACATTCCCGCTCATGATGTCAAAGAATATGTACACACCTCTTGACGACTATATGGATCTTTCAGCTCCTCAGTGGTCGGGTCTTGATCAGTATATAAACAAGTACAAGTGGAACGGCAAGAATTACTACTACCCCTGGGCTTATAACGTTTCATCCTACTTCCTTATTTACAACAGAGGAGTATTTGAGCAGATAGGTCTTGAAGACCCCAAGGAGCTTTATGATGAAGGCAAGTGGACATGGGAAGCAATGGCCGATGTGATCCGTAAGTTCATCGACTCGGATACCGACGGCAACAGAACAGGTCTTTACGGTGCTAGCGAATATTCAGCACAGGCAATAATCGACTCAACAGGCGTACCGCTTATAGAGATCGGTGAGGACGGTAAGCTGGTAAGCAACTTCAACAACGCAAGCGTTGACAGAGCCGCTACATTTATGCAGTCGCTCAAGAGCGAAGGTCTTGCAAAGTTCCAGGAAGGCGTTATAAACGTAGACGAAGATCCTATCGTTTCGGGTACGGCAGCATTCCAGGGTATGGGTGAATGGATAATTACAAACTATGCAAAGAAAATGAAGAAGGATGATTCTCTTGATATATTCTTTGTTCCCTTCCCCAGAGATTCACAGGCTGATGAATATTATTATTCGATGACGACATTCGGCTATCTTGTACCCGCAGGTTCAAAATTTGCTAAACAGGCATCGGTATTTATCAACTGCTGCCGTCTGAGCAATACAGATGAGGATCTTAAGGCTACAACAAAGGAAAGTATTATGAGGAACAAGAAGTATACAGATGAACAGTACGACTTCATGTATAGCTTCAAGGAAATCAACAATTTCCACGCTGTAGTTGACGAGCCTTACGGTCTTGACGAAACAACAGGTCAGATAATCAAGGATATTCTCGGCAACACGCTGTTCGATCTGCAGAACGAAACATACGCAGGTCAGTCATGGACACAGATGCGTGAAGCTAATATCGGTACAATCAACAAGCAGATTGAATACTACAACGGTCTTATCACAAGCGGTAACTCCTGAGTAGAATAAAACGAATAATAATTATAACCGCAGTTTTCGGACTGCGGTTATTTTTATGCGTTTTTTGCATAGCAAAAGGGCTTTGAAAATCAAAGCCCTCAGCTTGTAGAAAAAGTCTGTTTTTTATAAGATAGTGCGAATCCTCTATCCCTATAAGAACGCCCAAAGGCTTTGCGTCTCTGCAATCATGGTCGTTTGTTGTCGGTGCGTCCTGCACCGACTTTGTTCGACCACTTGTATGCGTCCTTGCATAGAGCCTTTGGGCATACACGCCCGGCATCCGTGCCGGGGTTATTTTGCGGTGGCTATCGCCCCTCGACCCTATTGGGGGCTACGCCCCTCAACCCCATTATTAAAAGATAGAGCTTTTCTACAATGTGTGGCAGGACACGAAGTTCTGCCGAAAAATATATTTTGATATTTGAAAGGAAACAAAATGGACGCAGACCCCCGAAAACCTAAGCGAGCGGTAAAGATACTGCTTGCACCGCTGATTTTACTGAACAAAGGTCTTGATAAGCTGTTATCAAAGGCACTCGGCGACAGCTACTACGACAAGGAAGAAACCACGCAGGACAACATTATGTCTATGGTCGATGCGGGCAACGAATACGGCAACCTTGAGGACGAATCGGCACAGCTGATAAACAACGTGTTTGAGTTCGGCGATCTTGTCGCATCGGATGTAATGACGCACAGAAAGAACATTGTCGGAGTAGATGTAAATTCATCTCTTGACGATATTGTCTATATTGCGCTTGAAAAGGGCTTTTCAAGAATACCCGTATACAAGGAAAACATTGACGCTATAGTCGGAATAATCATAGTAAAGGATCTTCTCTGCCTTGTCGGAAACGAAAACAAGGATAAGCTGAAAATAGAGGACTTTCTGCGTGAGGCGGTATATGTTCCCGAATCGTGCAGTTGTTCGGACGTGTTCAAGTTCCTGACTAATCTCAAGTCGGGTATGGGCATTGTGATTGACGAATACGGCGGTACGGCAGGTATCATCACGCTTGAGGATATAATCGAGTCGATAATGGGCAACATAGAGGACGAGTATGACGAGGAAAAGGATATGATAATCCCCCGCTCGAACGGCGCATACGAGGTCAGCGGTGAGGCCGATCCCGAAGATGTGCTCGAACTGTTCGGCTATGAGCTTGAAGAAGACCACGAATATGACACTATCGCAGGCTTTGTTACCGACCTGCTCGGATATATTCCCGAAGAAGAGGGCGAACACCCGAAGGTTCGCTATAAGGATATAATTTTCAAGGTTATCGAGGTTCACGATAATTGTATATCTAAGCTGATCGTCAGACCGTGCAAGGAGGAAGAACTTGCGCTTGAGCCGAAGGAAACAACACATTTCGGGCAGTAATCTAATACCGCAATTCCGGATGGGATTGCGGTATTAGATTGTAGAAAAAGTTTATTTTAAAAAAACAGAGTAAATTCTCTATCCCTAACCCCAAACCCCTTCCCCGTGGGAAGGG
>OMFJ01000014.1_pt1 | contig 101525 bp, 88 predicted proteins | sample 1674351 | NCBI WGS metagenome assembly OMFJ01 (sample SAMEA103958164, study PRJEB25191) | human gut metagenome | biome: human-associated habitat [ENVO:00009003]; feature: intestine environment [ENVO:2100002]; material: feces | place: Germany | collected 2013/2015
GACATGCTTTAATAACGGTGCTTATTTTGATGAAACTGACTATATTAAAGAAGATCTTGTAAGAGTTCCGCTCACCCCTGCAAAAGCAGACACGACGACCATTTCCGGTATGTGCTGGGGCATCAGTGCAAACAGTAAAAATAAGGACGCATCCTGGAAAATGCTGGAAGTTCTTTACTCCGATGCAGACGTTGTAACGTTACTGACAGATGGTATTAAAGATCGTAACTACGTAGTAGATGCAGATGGCAATGCCGTATATCCGGATGGAAAAGATTATACGAACAATGGCTATGGTGCAATGCAGCAGTGGTGGCTGTATCCAAACTCTTCTCTTACTCCGGAACAGCCGACAAACGGATTAACAGAGAGCTTGAAGAAATTTAACGAGTCCGTACAGCAGACCCCGGCTTATGGTTTCTGCTTCGATACGACAGAAGTAACCGATGAGTACAGTGCATGCTGCAATGTTATGGATAAATATTATTCCGCATTGATGCTCGGTGCCGTAGATCCGGATGAGTATCTGGCAAAAGCAACCGAAGAGCTGAAGGCAGCAGGAATGGACAAAGTTATCGAGGCAAAACAGAAACAGTTTGATGCATGGCATGCAGAAAACAAATAGGACTAAAAAATCTTATCACACCAAATAAAAGGGCAAAAGAGAGGCACAGGATGTCTCTCTTTTCCAAAGGGAGGATCTTATGCCTGCGCGTAAACGGAAAAAAGTATCGAGAAAAATTATAGCATTGTATATCATGCTTCTGCCGGGACTCATTTATCTGCTGATCAACAATTACATGCCGATGGCAGGTCTTGTGATTGCATTTAAACGATATGATTTCAGCAAAGGAATTCTGGCTAGTGACTGGTGCGGATTCAGCAACTTTACGTATCTGTTTAAAACGAAAGATGCATTTAACATGATACGAAATACAATTTTGTACAATCTTGTATTTATTTTCCTTGGAACGGTAGTTGCTGTTGCCGTTGCGATTATGCTGAATTTCCTTCGTGGAAAGCTGAGCAAAAAAATTTATCAGACCGTGATCCTGGTACCATATCTGGTATCCATGGTTATTGTTTCCTATATTGTGTATGGATTCTTAAGTACAGAATCCGGTTTTCTTAATAATCTTCTGGTGCATTTGGGCGGTCATACCATTAACTGGTATACGGAATCAAAGTACTGGCCCTATATTTTGACAATTGTAAACCTGTGGAAAGGCTTTGGATATACCAGTATTCTTTACTATGCAACCGTTATTGGAATTGATTCCTCTCTGTATGAGGCAGCATCCACCGATGGAGCAGGAAGATGGAGTCAGATCTGGAACGTAACATTACCGGGTCTGAAGACTACCATTATTACGATGGTTCTGTTACAGATCGGAAGAATGTTCTTCTCCGATTTTGGTCTGTTCTATCAGGTGCCGATGCATTCCGGACTGATTTCCGAAGTAACGGATACAATTGATGTTTATGTTTATAAAGGACTGACACAGCTGAATGATATCGGACGATCTTCGGCAGCAGGATTTTTACAGTCGGTACTTGGCTTTATCCTGATTATGACAGTAAACCAGATTGTACGAAAAATAGACAAGGACAGCGCACTGTTCTAAGGAGGCAAAAATATGGTATCGAATAATAAAGTAGAGCAGGTAGTTTTACATACTATTTTTATCCTGCTTTGTATCATTGCAGCAGCGCCGTTTCTTCTGCTGATTTCTTCTTCCATTACCGAAGAGTCAACTCTTTTGCAGTATGGATATAGTTTCTTCCCGAAAAAAGTCAGTTTCTATGCATATGAATATCTGTTCCAGAGCGGCGGAAAAATTATCCGTGGTCTTGGTCTTTCTGTTCTTGTTACGATCGTCGGAACGGCCTGCTCTATTCTGATGACGGTTATGTTTGCATACCCGATTTCAAGAAAAGAACTTCCACACCGGAATCTGTTTTCTTTCCTGGTATTCTTTACCATGCTGTTTAATGGTGGACTGGTACCAACGTATATGATGTATACACAGATTTTTCATATTAAAAATACGATCTGGGCATTGATTATACCGAGCCTGCTGATGAATGCATTTTACATCATCATGATGCGATCATTCTTTGTAAGTAATATTCCGGATTCCCTGATTGAGGCGGCAAGAATTGATGGAGCCGGTGAGTTCCGCATTCTGTTCCGCATTGTACTTCCACTTTCGAAACCGATGCTGGCAACATTAGCCCTGATGGTTGGTCTTGGATACTGGAATGACTGGATGAATAGTTTATACTATATTACAGATGACAGTCTGTATACCTTACAGGCAATTTTGAACAACATCATTACCAGTATCACATTCCTGCAGAGTTCTACCATGGGTAGTGTAGCATCCGCGGTTGCAGCCATGCCAAGCACAGGTATCCGTATGGCAATTGCCGTTGTTGGTGTTATTCCGGTTCTGGTTATTTATCCGTTTTTCCAGAAATATTTCGTAAAAGGAATTGTCGTAGGCGGCGTAAAGGGTTAAACTGTAGAAAACGAAAAGGGGGTTTTTACAATGAAATTTAAAACAGAAAGAATATCGGAGCATATCACCAGAATCTATGGCTTCTGTACAGAGATGATGTACCTGGTAGAGGGGGAAAAAGATGCAGTGCTGATTGACACCGGAAGCGGTTATTTTAGTCTGAAACAGTGCGTCGATCAGTTGACGGACAAACCGGTGAAAGTGCTCATGACGCATGGCCATGTAGATCATGCAATGGGAGCCGGAGAGTTTGAAGAAATCTACCTGAATCATAAGGATGAAGCTGTTTATCGTGAACACGCAAAGAAAGAGTTTCGTCTGGAAGGACTTGCAGGTATGAATGCAGAAGGTAATGCAATTACGGAAAAGGATATGATTCCGGCAGCACCGTTTGAGCGTTTTCGAGATTTGAAAGAAGGAGACCGTTTTGAACTGGGAGACGTTCAGATTGTAATTTATGAGCTTCCTGGACATACACAGGGCAGTGTGGTCATGCTGATTCCGGAAGAGCGTACGCTTCTTCTGGGAGATGCATGCAATCCTTTCCTTTTCCTGTTTGAAGAATTTTCTACGGGACTTGCCACCTATGAAAAGAACTTAAGAGAATTTCAGAAAAAGATCGAGGGAACTTATGACAAGATTTTGATGTCCCACGGAGATGGAACAGGAAAGATCAGCACCATTGAGGATGTGCTGAAAACCTGTGAGGATATCCGAAAAGGAAATATTAAGGACGGTTACTTTGATTTTATGGGCGAAAAACACTATTTTGCTGACAATGGAACCGATACCCATATTTGTTATAATAAGCAAAGAATCGAAGAATAATAGCATACGGATCTGCAAAAGACACCTTTTTTCGCAAATGTTGTAAGGACTTGTTTCATTACATTCAGAATGCAGCACAAACGAAAGCGAGGTGTCTTTCTTTTGGGGATTTTTACAAATATATACATCTATGAAAACATTGATTTTTATCGAGTGGAAGCTAATCGTGAAATATAGGATTTTGTTACATGAATGCGTTCTGCAAGTTCTGATTGGGTCATTTTGGTCTCTTTCCTTGCATCAAGAAGAATTTGGCTGGTATAAAATGCTTATGCTTCTTCATCAAATTGTGCGCGTTCAGAAGTTCCAAGTTTTCCATATTTATGTTCAAGAATCGCACTGTAATCATTTATCTGATGATTATTTGTCTCCATAATATGCCTCCTTAATTTTTAATGCTTTTTCAATTTCTGATTGTGGTACCTTTTGAATTCTTCAGAACAAAATCCAGGGCTTGTTCTTGTGGTATTTCTATATCAGGTAAAACTCCGTGTATGTCATTTTCTTTTGCTTTGTAAAGGAATACGCGGGCGAATGAAATAGTTGAAGCAATGTTTGAATGAGGTAACTGATAAATTACAACATCACCAAAACAAATCGACATGCCACCAGATTCTTCACCAATGATGGTACCTCGGTTCATTTTTTGGAATGCCCATGCAAAGGCACTTGCAGATGAAAAGGTTGTGTGACTAATTAAAAGGGTAATCTTTTCTTTGAATCGAAAAGGGTTTGGACGAAGTGGAATAAGAGGCAGATTTGTCACTGAATCAATACCGTTTTCATGGTTGAAATAATCTGTTCCGAAATTTTCTTTGGCAAGTTTCTTTTGTAAGGAGCTGTATCTGGTTATAAATTGCTCAAATTGGACGAAAGGTCTGTCTGAAATATATTGAAATAATTCGTCTCCAATATTAGAATCGCCGCCTCCGTTCATCCGTAAATCAATGATGAGATGTTTTATTTGCTGTTTTTGTAGTTGACTAAACATAGAGTCTGCAAATGATTTGAATTTTCCGAGATCAGTAAAAGCATTAAAAGTCATTAGAGCAGTTTTGTTATCTATGATGTTAAATTGATATGCCTCTTGTGAAGATGTTTGTTTGGTAGTTTTTTCTACATACTTCTGGTAAGGAATAGCTTTAAGGTTACATTCTTTTTGTTTATTCTCAAAACGATAACAGACAGTAAAACTATTAGAAGGATGTAGCATATAAAGAAAATGTACAAAGTCTCGGTTTACTTTTGAGAGTCGGAAAAAGAGGCGTTCTCCTCCACAGTAGGGGAGCATTTCTTTAACAAGGGAACTATAATTATTTCCATTAATTGATAGTATTTGTGTTCCTTTTTTTAATGTGACATTTTTAGATTTGAAATCTTCTTTCAACCAAAAAGTAGAGTCATTGGTATTGATTTCTATTAATAGAGGAAATACAGAGGGATTTTCTTCTATTAATACATTTTTGGGAAAATATAGTTGGGTATGTCCGTCACCCAATAGAGTTGTTAATGGTTGTAAAATTCTGTAAAGCTCAATGGGGTTATAATAAGAACATGTTAATTGATTATGGATGTTAGCCAAATTTTCATTGAAAGTTTGTTCTTTGCAGCTAAAAAATAAATCAGGATGAATTTCTTTTAGTGCATTAACGAATGAGTCAATATCTGCTTTTGCTTCAGTCTGACTAATGTTAGTAGCATTATTTTGTGTACTATATATTAATGTTAAACAAATAATGCAAAATCGTACAATAGTATTATGGTACATAATAATTTGCTTTGATTAGAAATTATTGAATTAGGACTCATTCATATAAAAAAGCCACTTCCCAACAAGTCAGGAAGTGGCTTTTTTATATGAATGATTAATCCTCAATTTATGGGATCAGATTATGTTTCTTGAATACATCGTGAATGGCTTCCAAAGCACGATCCAACTGCTCTTGCGTATGAGTAGCCATCAATGAGAAACGGATCAATGTATCTTCGGGAGCAACTGCCGGAGAAACAACCGGATTGACAAAAATACCTGCTTCAAACAATTCTTTGACAATTAAGAATGTCAAGTCGTTGTTGCGGATGAACAACGGGATAATCGGAGTTTCAGTATGACCGATTTCGCATCCCATGTTACGGAAACCATCCAATGCATAATGAGTCAGTTTCCACAGATGTTCGATACGTTCCGGTTCGTTCAGCATGATATCAAGAGCTGCATTGGCGGCAGCCGTAGCAGCCGGCGTATTGCTGGCACTGAAGATATAAGAACGTGAATTATGACGCAGGTAATTAATTGTATCTTTGTCAGAAGCGATGAATCCACCGATAGAAGCCAACGACTTACTGAAAGTACCCATGATCAGATCTACATCGTCTGTTACACCGAAATGATTACAAGTACCGCGTCCGTGGTCACCTAATACACCCAAACCGTGAGCTTCGTCTACCATGATGCTGGCATTATACTTTTTAGCCAGCGCTACAATTTCAGGTAATTTGGCAATATCGCCTTCCATACTGAAAACGCCGTCCATCACGATCAGTTTAACCTTGTCGGGTTCGCACTTATGAAGTTGTTTTTCCAACGACTCCATATCGTTGTGCTTATATTTCAACTTGGTAGAGAAGGACAACCGATGGCCTTCGATGATAGAAGCGTGGTCCAGTTCATCCCATAAGATATAGTCTTCACGACCTGTCAGACAAGAAACCACTCCTAAATTAACCTGAAAACCGGTTGAATACACGATCGCATCTTCTTTTCCGACGAAATCGGCCAAACGTTTTTCCAATTGAACATGTAAGTCTAATGTTCCATTTAAGAAACGTGAACCTGCACAACCTGTACCATATTTCTTTATGGCTTCAATCGCAGCTTCTTTTACTTTCGGATGGTTGGTTAATCCCAAATAAGCATTAGAGCCAAACATCAATACTTTCTTGCCACTGATAGTAACTTCGGTATCCTGATCACTTTCAATCATTCTGAAATACGGATAGATACCGGCAGCCATAGCGCGCTGCGGTGCATCATACTTAGCTAGTTTCTCTTGTAATAGTTTCATATTTAATGAAGAGAATTTTTGTTTTTATCTTCTCAAAATGTTTCTTTAAAAGAACTCTTTGATTAAATTCGCTCTTTGTTTCACCTTTTTATCAGCCGCAAAAGTAGTAATTTTTTTACTTCTTCAATCTAAATAACTTAAAAGTTTTACCAAAAGCATTATTTTTGCTGTTGAAATATAGTGAAATCTCGAAAAAGCAGATTAAATGAGGGTGCAAGCAATAATTAACCCTATATCTGGGGTTGGATCAAAACGAAAGATCCCGAAGATGATAGAAATGATGTGTGCGAATGCCGGCTATGATTTGTCGCTTGCGTTTACAGAGTATGCCGGACATGCGAGTTTTATCACTCGTCGGGAAATAGAGAGAGGAGCTGATTGTATAATTGCTGTAGGTGGAGATGGTACTGTCAATGAAATAGCCCGTTCGATGATTCATACGGATGCAACGTTGGGGATTATTCCTATGGGATCAGGGAATGGTCTGGCGCGCGAATTACATATTCCGATGGATCCGAAGAAGGCGTTGGAAGTGATTAGTCGGGGGAAGGAAACAGTGATAGACTGTTGCCGGGCCAATGATCGTGCATTCTTCTGTACATGTGGTGTGGGCTTTGATGCAGCCGTCAGTCAGAAGTTTGCCGGAGAGAAACGGCGTGGCTCCCTCACTTATATGAAGAATACAATTGAAGAATATTTGAGTTATAAGCCGGAAGTGTACGATTTGCTGATCGACAATTGCCAGGTAAAGGAAAAGGCTTTTCTGGTAGCTTGTGGGAATGCTTCGCAATATGGGAATAATGCCTATATTGCTCCGCATGCCAATATACAGGACGGACAAATGGACGTGACGATTCTTTCGCCGTTCACGCCGATTGACATACCAGCTTTGGCTATCCAGTTATTTACCAAGCAGATTGATAAGAACAGTAAAATCAAGACGATGAAGGCACATTCGTTGTCGATCATCCGGAATCATCCGGGTGTCATGCATCTGGACGGAGAACCGATCATGGCCGATAGCCGGATTGATATATCCATGATACCGCATTCGTTAAAGGTATTTACGCCAGAGAGTGTCTCTTTCCGCAAGGAAGTACATGAACTTTTTGGGGAAATATCTCGTTTTATGGACAGGCGGTTACCATTTATTTTCCGTTGACAGACAGGAGTCCGTCGGGCATATTTTTCTAATTAATGTCAAAACGAATTCTCCGAACGAATTGTTTTCAAGGTGAATCGATTATTATCAAAGATGAATTGAGTATATTTGCACGCAAACAATAAATACGAATGAAATACAATACACAAGAAAAGCGGTTAGCTTTACCTGAATATGGTCGTAATATCCAGAATATGGTGGATTATTGCGTAACGATAGAAGACCGGGAAGAAAGAAAACGATGTGCGAATTCCATTATTAATGTGATGGGTAATATGTTCCCTCATTTACGGGATGTGAACGATTTCAAGCATATCTTATGGGATCATTTGGCTATCATGTCCGACTTTAAGTTAGACATCGATTATCCGTATGAGATCGTCAAGAAGGAAGAACTTTATACCCGTCCGGCCCGGATTCCATATAATAACTCCCGGATTCGTTACCGGCATTATGGTAAGACGTTGGAACTGATGATCCGGAAAGCGACTGAATATCCAGAAGGTCCGGAAAAAGACCAGTTGGTAAGACTACTGGCTACCCAGATGAAGAAATCATTCCTGACCTGGAACAAGGAAAGTGTAGACGACCGGAAGATCTTCAAAGACTTGGATGAGCTTTCGGGAGGAAATATCGTGTTGGACGAAGAAGTTCACAAATTGGCTGAAAGCCGTGAAATTTTGGCACGGAATAATAAGAAGAATAATTTCTCAAGGAAAAACAGATGAGTTCGTTTGTCATAGAAGGAGGACATAAATTGTCGGGTGAAATCACTCCGCAAGGCGCCAAGAATGAAGCGCTGGAAGTGATTTGTGCCGTATTGCTTACCCCTGAAAAGGTTACGATACACAATGTTCCGGATATACTGGATGTGAATAATCTGATCCAGCTTTTGCGTGATATGCGTGTAAAGGTGGAACGCCCGGCTGTTGGAACCTATACTTTTCAGGCAGATGACATTGATTTGGAATATTTGCAGACCGAGGAGTTTTTGCGGAAGAGTGCTTCATTGCGTGGATCGGTCATGGTTGTGGGACCATTGGTTGCCCGTTTCGGCAAGGCTATGATTCCGAAACCCGGAGGAGATAAGATCGGGCGCCGGCGCCTGGATACGCATTTTGTCGGTATTCAGAAGTTAGGCGCAACATTTACTTACGATCCGGACCGACGGGTATATGAAGTAGTGGCCGAACATTTGAGAGGTACTTATATGTTACTGGATGAAGCCTCGGTAACAGGTACTGCCAATATTTTGATGGCAGCCGTATTAGCTGAAGGAAAGACGACCATTTATAATGCCGCTTGCGAACCGTATTTGCAGCAATTGTCGGCTATGCTGAACCGGATGGGAGCACGGATCTCGGGCGTTGGCTCGAATCTGTTGACGATTGAAGGCGTCAGCGAATTACATGGGACCGAACATACGATCTTGCCGGACATGATTGAGGTCGGTAGTTTTATCGGAATGGCGGCCATGACAGGCTCAGATATTCTGATCAAGAATACGGGATATGATAAATTAGGTATTATACCAGATTCTTTCCGTCGTTTGGGTATTACCGTTGAACAGCAAGGAGACGATATTCATATACCTACGCATGATTCGTATGAGATTGATACGTTTATAGATGGTTCGATTATGACCATCGCGGATGCTCCTTGGCCAGGCCTGACACCTGATTTGCTAAGTGTCTTTCTGGTGGTTGCCACTCAGGCGGTCGGTAGTGTATTGATTCATCAGAAGATGTTCGAGAGCCGATTGTTCTTTGTCGATAAGCTGATTGACATGGGAGCACAGATTATTTTGTGTGATCCGCATCGGGCAACAGTCATTGGTTTGGGAAATCGGTTCAAGTTGCGGGCATCTACGTTGGTATCGCCGGATATTCGTGCCGGTATCGCCTTATTGATCGCAGCCATGAGTGCGGAAGGAACCAGTACGATTCATAATATCGATCAGATAGATCGGGGTTATCAGGATATAGACAAGCGGTTGAATCAGATCGGGGCACGGATTACCCGATTGTAATGAAAAAGAAGTATGATTAAGTCGGATGAAGTTTTTAAGATAGGGCAGTTTGCCAAACCGCATGGAATCAAAGGTGAAATTACTTTGATGACCGATTGTGATGTGTTTGATGATACCGACGATCCTTATATTATATGTGATATGGACGGGATTCTGGTTCCATTCTTTTTGGAGGATTATCGTTATAAAACACAGTCATCCATGTTATTGAAGCTGGAAGGCGTAGATACGGAAGAAGCAGCCCGGGAGTTTACCAATCGGGATGTCTTTTATCCGTTGGAGCTGATGGACGAAGATGAGTTGCTCGGTGATGTGACATGGGATAATTTTATCGGTTTTACGGTGATCGATGAGAAAGCCGGAGAATTAGGTAAGATTGTAGATGTGGATGAAACGACGGTCAATGTCTTGTTGCAAATAGAGTATCAGGGAAAAGACCTGCTGTTGCCTGCAGCTGAGGATTTGGTAAAACATGTTGATTTTGACAAGCGGGAATTATTGATGGCATTGCCGGAAGGCTTGCTGGATTTGTAAGAAGGTACAGGCTATGAAGTGGAAAAGAAGCAAAAGCAATACGAATAAATTATCCTTTTGGAAACGGATTCGCTTTAAGTATAAGCTTTCGTTTATCAATGAGAATACTTTGGAGGAAGTCTGGTCGTTCCGGTTATCTCAGTTGTCGGTATTTATATCGTTGGGCGTGTTTGCCTTTTCGCTGGTGGCCTTTACAGCCTTTATTATCATTATGACGCCTATCCGTAATTATCTGCCCGGTTATCTGGATGTTGAAGTCCGCAAGGAAATCGTACAAAATGCCTTGCGTGCGGATTCCTTGGAGCGGATGATCGAGATACAGAATCTATATCTGAAGAATGTGACAGGCATCATCAGTGGAACAATCGAACTGGATTCTATTCGGGAAATAGATTCATTGGCACGGGTTGATGCCGACTTCGAGATTCCTCGTAGTCCGGAAGAAGAAGAATATGTAAAGAACTTTGAGCAGGAAGAAAAATATAATTTAACTGTTCTGAATACAAATCCGTTGCCGATGGATGGCCTGTTCTTTTATAAACCGGTAAATGGTGTTATATCATCCCATTATCAGGCAGACATCCATCACTTTGGTGTGGATATAGCAGCCGCATCCAAGGAAAGTGTATTGGCAACGCTGGATGGAACGGTGATGTATGCCGGTTATGATCCGAATCAGGGAAATGTGATCCAGTTACAACATAAAAATGGATTTGTTTCAGTATACAAGCATAATGAATTGCTGTTGAAAGAACCCGGAGAACAAGTGGTGGCAGGCGAAGCCATTGCCTTGGTGGGAAATACAGGGAAATTATCAACAGGTCCTCATTTGCATTTTGAGTTATGGTATAATGGAAAGTCGGTTAATCCGGAAGATTTCATTGTTTTTTAGTAAGTAAGTTTCATGAAACGACAATTAGCTATATTAGGTTCAACAGGTTCGATCGGGACACAGGCGCTTGAGGTAGTTAGTGAACATCCGGACCGTTTCGAAGTCTATGCTTTGACTGCCAATAACCAGGTGGACCTTTTGATCAATCAGGCACGCAAGTTCATGCCGGAAGTGGTGGTGATCGCCAATGAACAGAAGTATCCCGAACTGAAAGAAGCTTTGGAAGATCTGCCTATTAAAGTATGGGCAGGTTCGGATGCGATTGCACAGGTTGTCCAGGCAAAACCAATTGATATGGTATTGACGGCCATGGTGGGATATGCAGGGTTGAAACCGACTATTGCTGCGATCAAGGCAGGAAAAGCCATTGCTTTGGCCAATAAGGAAACATTGGTAGTTGCCGGTGAGTTGATTACAGCTTTGGCAGCCGAATATAAGGTTCCTATCTTGCCGGTTGATTCGGAACATTCCGCTATCTTTCAGTGTTTGAATGGTGCGTATGATAATCCGGTGGAAAAACTATTATTGACCGCTTCGGGTGGTCCATTCCGTCAGAAGACGATGGAAGAGCTGGCTTTGGTGAAGAAAGAGCAGGCATTAAAACATCCGAACTGGCACATGGGAGCCAAGATTACCATAGATTCGGCTTCGATGATGAACAAAGGCTTTGAGATGATCGAAGCGAAATGGCTGTTTGGAGTTGCTCCCGAACAGATCCAGATCGTTGTTCATCCGCAATCGGTGATTCATTCGATGGTACAGTTTGAAGATGGTGCCGTGATTGCCCAGTTAGGCATTCCGGATATGAAACTCCCGATTGCGTATGCATTCTCTTATCCGGAACGGATGAAGAGTCATGAACCGAGATTGGATTTCTTCCAGTATGCATCTCTCACGTTTGAAGAACCGGATATGAAGCGGTTCCGTAACTTGGCGTATGCATTTGAAGCTGTTAAGCAAGGTGGTAATATGCCTTGTATTCTGAATGCAGCCAACGAAGTGGTTGTTGCTGCCTTCTTGCAAGACCGGATCGGTTTCTTACAAATGAGTGATGTCATTGAGCAGACGATGGCAAAAGCAACGTTTATCCAGCGTCCGACTTATGAAGATTATGTACATACGGACGAAGAAGCACGCCAGATTGCCGCTCAGTTATTTTGAAACAATTAAATATAGAATAGAACTTAATTTCAATGGAAACATTTTTGATTAAAGCCTTCCAATTCATGTTAAGCCTTTCTTTGCTGGTTCTGGTACATGAATTCGGACACTTTATTTTTGCTCGTATCTTCAAAGTACGAGTAGAGAAATTTTACCTTTTCTTTGACCCGTGGTTTTCTTTGTTCAAATTCAAACCGAAAAACAGTGAAACGGAATATGGAGTAGGGTGGTTGCCTTTGGGCGGCTATTGCAAGATCTCCGGCATGATAGATGAGAGTATGGATAAAGAAGCTATGGCCCAGCCTCCGAAACCGTATGAGTTCCGTTCCAAACCGGCAGGACAACGTCTGTTGATTATGGTGGGCGGTGTGTTGTTTAACTTCCTGCTGGCTCTTTTCATTTATTCCATGATCTTGTTTACGTGGGGCGATACGTATATGCCGCTCAAGAACATGAAAATGGGTATGGATTATAGTGAAACCTTCAAGCATGTGGGATTTAAGGATGGTGATATTCTCTTAAAAGCAGATACATTGACCTTGGATCGTTTTGGTGAAGATTGCTTGCGTAGTGTAGTGGAAGCTCAGAACGTGACGGTTTTGCGTAATGGTGTGGAGACCGTCATTCCGATTCCGGACGATATGATGCAACGACTGTTGCGTGATAAGAAAGGTTTTGCTGCTCTTCGTTTCCCAATGGTGATAAAAGAAGTACCCGAACCCAATGCGCCGGCAGCTCTTGCTGGTATGCAGGCTGGAGATAGTATCGTTTCGGTTAATGGACAGGCTACTCCGACGTTCTCAGAGGTGGCGACTTGTTTGGCTGATAATAAGAATCAGGAGATTGCCGTTGGTTTTTATCGGAATGGTACATTGGATACATTGACAATGCAAGTCGATTCGTTGGGAAAAATAGGGGTAGCTGTGAAAGCTCCGGCTGAATTGTTTGGACTGGTAACGGTTAAATATGGCTTCTTCGAATCGTTTCCGGCAGGAATTGCAAAAGGGATTCGAACCCTGAAAGGTTATACCAATGACATGAAATATGTCTTTACCAAAGAGGGTGCTTCGAATATCGGTGGTTTTGGTTCGATCGGAGGCTTGTTCCCTTCTACTTGGGATTGGGAATTGTTCTGGGAACGCACAGCTTGGTTGTCTGTTATTCTGGCTTTCATGAATATCCTGCCGATCCCGGCATTGGACGGTGGCCATGTGCTGTTCTTGCTTTATGAAGTGATTACCCGTCGGAAACCGAGCGATAAGTTCTTGGAATATGCACAGATGACCGGAATGTTTCTCTTGTTCGCCCTGTTGCTTTATGCGAACGGAAACGATATTATCCGATATTTCTTTCAATAGTCTGTTATGAATCTGACCGCCGAAGAAAAGCAGTTTATTCGTGAACATGCTGCTGATGATACGAACAAGTTATTATTGGGAGCGAAGAAATATCCGCAGTTGGATGTTCCTTTTCTGGTAGATCAGATTCTTTCTCGTCGGCAGATTCGGGAAAAATTACCTTCGTGGTATGCCAACGAAGACTTGGTTTTTCCCGCCAAGATTGCCGCTGAACAATGTTCATCAGAACGGACTGCCTTGTATAAACAGCGTTTGGTGTCTTCGTCAGATGCGCTTTGCGATTTGACAGGAGGTTTGGGTATTGATAGTTATTTTTTCTCCCGAAAGGTTAGTCAGTTGACTTATATCGAGCGTTTTCCGGTTTATTGTGAGGCTGCCCGTCATAATTTTCAGGTATTAGGTGCGGATAATATCACGGTACGGAATGAAAATTCGGTTGATATTGTTTCCGATCTGCCTGAAGTGGATGTGTTTTATTTAGATCCGGCGCGGCGAGGTGAAGGCAACAAACGCGTCTTTGCCTTGTCGGATTGTGAACCGGATTTGCCTCGTTTGCTTCCCTTATTGTTGCAGAAAGCTCCGCGCGTCATAGCCAAATTGTCGCCGATGGCAGACCTGCAACAGACGGAGTCTTTATTGCCGGGAACGGTTGCTATCCATGTGTTGTCTGTTAGGAATGAATGCAAGGAATTGCTGTTTGATATCCGTCGGGAAGCAGCTGTTTCTACACCTCCGGTTTATTGTGTGGATTTTACAACTACGGGAACAGAACACTCTTTTACTTTCACGGTTGAAGAAGAACGGAATGCTCCGTTGACATTGGCGGCTCAGGTAGGTACTTACCTCTATGAGCCGAATGCCTCTGTCTTAAAAGCCGGTGCTTTTAAATCAGTTGCCCAGCAATATGGTTTGGAGAAACTGCACATCAGCAGTCATCTTTATACTTCCGATACTCTCGTTGCCGGTTTTCCCGGCCGTTCGTTCCGGGTGGAAAATGTTCTTCCTTTCTCCAATAAAACCTGTAAATCGGTTGCCCGAGAAATACCACAAGCCAATATCACTGTCCGTAACTTCCCCATGTCGGTCGATGAACTCCGGAAGAAGACCAAGATTCAGGAAGGTGGTGATGTTTATCTCTTTGCCACGACCTTGTCGGATGGAGTGAAAGTGTTGGTGGTTTGTCGGAAAGTCAGTAATATTTAATCTGAATCCATGCAGTATTTTGTATGGTTGTTGATTTAAGTAATAAAACTGATTTAAATAATAGGTCTTATGAAACGGGTTTTATTCGGAATGCTATTATGCTTGCCTTTTACGGCATGTAACGACGATGTGGAAGAACAATCCATTTTCCCTACCATGCAACCCATCGAATTGAATGCGACCGAAAAAGAAATGGCAGCCCAACAAGGTAATTTTTCCTCGGTTCTTTCTCTCGAGGTGTATCGGCAATTGGGTGAGAGAATGGACAACTGGTTGGTTTCACCTTTTAGTCTGCAATGTGCGTTAGGTATGTTATCGAATGGTGCGAACGGGGAAACACACGATGAGATTTTGTACACATTGGGTTTGTCCCAATATTCCCAAGAAGAAGTAAATGCATATTTCAAGAAACTGATTGAAGGACTGCATACCGTAAACTCGGCTATCACGGTCAAGACGGCCAATTCGGTTTGGGGCAATGCCGGAATTACCCTCAAAGAGGATTTCCAAAAGATGAATATAGAGAACTATTCCGCAATGGTTTCACAACTCGACTTCTCGGATCCTTCAGCTGTTGATCAAATTAACGCTTGGTGCAACCAAACCACAGAAGGCTTGATCCCGTCCATCTTGGAAGAGGTAAATCCGACCGCCACGGTATATCTGTTAAATTCCTTGTACTTCAAGGCTCGGTGGGAATCCGAGTTTGCCCCGGAAAAGACGCAGGAAGGCGACTTTACCACGTCTTCCGGTAAAGTGATAAAAGCTCATTTTATGCAGACCCAACGAATGGCTGCTTATGTAGAAAACGAATGGTTCACCAGTACGAGTCTTTCTTATCAGAACGATTCGTATGTCATGCGATTGATTTTGCCTCAACCGAAAATCGGTATAGATCAAGTCTTGCAAGCCTTATCTGAATCGGACGGGAATCTATGGAAAAATGTAGTCTTGGCAGATATTAACTTGAAAATGCCTCGCTTCACCCTCGAAAACAAAATGAATTTAATACCTGCTTTGCAGGCTTTAGGTATGAAAAAAGCATTTACAAACGAAGCCGATTTCTCATCCATGTCTGATATAGCCACTTATATCTCTCTGGTGCAGCAGGCCACCCGTCTGAAAGTGGATGAAGAAGGTTCGGAAGGTGCTGCAGTAACCGTGATAGGAGGAGATTTAATGAGTCCCTTACCCGAAGAAAAGGTGGATTTCTTTTTAGATCGCCCATTCTTGTTCCAAATCCTAGAACCAGCTACCGGAACTGTCCTGTTCATGGGGCAAGTCGGTTCACCGACATAGTGAATCTCATCAACGAATTATAGAGTGTGAAGGGAGCGGGGTACAATCTTCCTCCCTTTCCCCTCCCTCTATGTCTTCAAGCTCCGATGAAAGGAGGCGATTAGCCTCTGTTTAACTTGTGCGTTACCCTGATAGCGTATGGTACGTTATTGTAGTGATGTATGATGCGCTATCCTAATGACGTATTATGCGTTATCAGGGTGATGGATATCCTGTACAGTATATGAGTCACAGTCTGTAACGGTAAAGTCGTGGCTCGTGTAACGGGGCTCTTTGTAGAGGTGATAGGAGAACTGGAATTGCGTCCCCAGCTCCGCGGTCCATTCGCCGGGGGTGAGCGGGGTGCGGAGGCCGGCCAGGAGGTGGTTACGCTCGTTGAGGATCAGGACAGCGGGCTCTACCACGGTCTCTCCGTCTGCCGAACGGAAGCGGAGCTTGCAGTCCGGATGGTCGCCCATCATCTTGATATTGAATCCGATCAGGTGGATGTATGGATTGTCGGAACGGACGGTGTTGAAGGCAGCATCCCGATTGCCTATCGAGTCGTAGGTACATACCTCGGTGAGGACGGGATGGCGGCGTGTCGGCTCGGTCTGCTTGTAGGCACGCAGATGCTGCTCCAACTGGCGGGTACGGGCCGAGGGCGTGAACACGATGTTGAAGGCGTTGCGCTCGGGGTCGAACGAATCGCTGACCGATTCAAACTGCCCCTTTACCCGGATGGAAAGCTGCCCGAAGCCCAGATCGACATTCTCTCCACGGGCAAGCGCCTCATAGATTTGCTCCTTGATCAGTCCGTAGGTATGGATGAAGGTACTTTCGCGTATTTCGCTCCGATCTTCGACGATACGGCGGGCAATCTCTTGTATATCTACTGTTTTCAGGGCTTTGACGTTACCCCGATAGTAAACGGTACCGTTAGGCATCGTCTGTTTGCTCAGCCTGAGGGGGATGGGGTTCAGCTTCTTCAGCCGTTCTTTGTCTATTTCTTTGTCCATGGTGATATTTGACAAGTGATGAGAATTTGGTTATAAAAGTATAGACTTTTATGACGAAAGCACGTTAAATAATCAGAATATTTTTTTGTTTGGCGGGATTGTTTCTACTTACAAATAGAAAAAGAGCCCTATCTTTTTACTCAATCAGATAGGACTCTTTTTACTTCGTTGTCATTAATCTTTCAATTCTTTTGAATGAAATCATAATCCGAAAATAGCTCCAGTGTTTCATCCTGGGCTATTTCTGCACAGTCGTAATCCAAGGTGTACGTTTTTACGTTTTTGGATGTACTTCCCATCTTGAACTCCACGTCATATTTTCCTACATCGACGTAGATTTGAAATGATTTGCCATAAGCAAAACTACCCGTGGAAACGATTTTCGGTTCTTCTCCTTGCTTGGCTATAGCTACCTGTGTGATATATTGTCCTTTGTTTTTGTTGGTTATTTTCAACAAGCCCATCGGAATGCGGCAGGGAGGGATAAACTCGATCGTAGAAGAGTCCCTGACGGTTTCTACATATTCTTCCAAGTCATACCTCGGACCACGTCCTAAGGGAGATGTTAGCGAATAACAAACGCCATAATCTATTTCTACTTTTTGATGCAGCGTGAATTTCACATCGTCTCCTTGGAAATCCTTTGTGGAAGGTACCCGCCAGATGAATTCCTGCGCATAAGTATTCGTGGATATGGAAAGTGGCGGTGGCGGCAACTTGGGTATAAAGCCATCTTCCGAATTACTGGAAGGCAGGTTGTTCAGCGTAAATGCATACTGGGCTGTTTGCCCGGTAGAACTGTTCCTTACGTCCATATCTTGAATATTGCGTTTCGATTCATTGTTATAAGCAATGTTCCATATCAAAGGGCTTGCTTTGAGGGTGTCACTTCCTATTCGTATTTGAGCACCCAGGCTCCAGGAAAAACCTGTCGTGTAGGTGGTAGAACCTACCGTTGTGAGGGGAGTTGGGCTGTGTCCTGCAGGAAATTCCCCTACGGTATTTCCTTCTTTATCCACCAGTTCGTAGCGTATTCTTATTTCACGCAGGTAAAAGCCACAGATATGGGTGGTCGTTTGTAGCTTTTTGACATCATCCCGGAATAACTGCTTCATGTATCCCTGATACATCTTATCGTTGGTGACAGCTACTTCCGACTTGATGAGATAGTAGTCCCCATTACTGGTACTTTTCTCGAAAGCATAAAAGGGATAGATGGAATGCCGTAAAGTCACCTCGCCTTCCCCTTCGACCGGATACAGCGCTATATCCTTTTTCCCTACTTCTTTCTTTACCTGATAAGGGAACGTGATGGAAGTTTCCTGGGGTATGATCAGAGCTTCTATATCGCTTGTCGTGTTTCCTATGAGAGGGGGCTCTTCTTCAAAGAAGTCATCGCCACCAGCCTGTTCTTTCTCGCAGGCGAAAAAGAACAGGCTGGATAACACTGAAAAAGCAAGAATGCTATGTGAATAAACATGTTTCATCATTTTTTCTCTTCAAAGTCGAATGCAGAATTCAATGACAAGGTTTCACCACGTTTAATGGTGAGGTATTCGTCGCAAAGCACATAAGTTTTCGTTGAATGGGTATTTGGCCCAATCTTGAATTCTATCGAATATTTCCCTGTAGGAATGTAGCGTAAGAAGGCATTGTCCTCTGCAATACTGCCTTTGCCACTTGAACTGTATTCCACATCACCCTTCTCGTTCTTGATGACTATATCACTGATATATTCTCCCTTGTTGTTGTTGGTTATACTTAGGAGTCCTGTTGGGATTCGATTGGGTGGTGTCAGCTTGGTTTTTTGTACCTTGGCATCTTCTACTTTGACATCCAGTCTGTGCTCTTCGTAATCAGCAGCTGAGGTATAAAGATGGCAGCTCCCGTAGGTGAGTGTAGGTTTGGTACTGATATAAAACGCTTGATTGGATCCATCTGTCGTTTCCGAGACTCTCCATATCCAGCTACTGAATAGTGTGGCGTTAGTTACAGAAACAAGTGGAGGGTCGGTAACATGACCTGCCTCATGCGTAGGCAAATTGTTGATCTTGTATTCATATTTTACCATTTTGTCTGAGCTTTGGTTCATAATATCTACATCAGATATGGTACGGCTTTGGCTGTTTGAAAACGTAACACCACCCTTGAGTGTTACCGAACCGTCAATCGTTGAGAAGTTTTTAGTCCCCACTGCTACATCGGCTCCCAAATTCCAACTCATACCACTCGAATAGGAAGTGGATCCCTGTGAGGTCTGAGGTGTAGGCGAATAACCTGTAGGGAAAGAACCGATGGCTGCATTTTGATCTGTAAGTATGTTCGTCTCTACGTTAAAACGTGTAAGGAAAAAGCCGCAAAGTTTACAGATGAAGCCTCCGTGTTTACTATTCCACTTGTGGAGAGGATAATCTTTTGGATCTTTTGGACACATATTTGTATTGTGGGCGGTATATTCAGCTGTTACGATGTAGAAATCTCCGGTAGTAGGCTGACCTTGGAATGCGTATAACGGATAGATACTGTAGGTAGCAGTGAAATCCCCATCTCCCCATATAACATCTGGATTTGACCATATTGCATGAGCCTCTTCTATTCTCAAGTTGTAGGAATAAGTATGAGTTATCGTTTGAGCTGCAATTAATTTATCGATGGCAGTTTCTCCACTTCCCGGAGGTGATAACAAAACAGGCTTCAAATTTTTGTTTACCCAACTTACAAAGTGGTCTAAATGTTCATTGATGGTAGTTTCTTCATAGGCTTCATCCAGTATGTATTGGTGATCTCGACTGAATGCGTATAACTCTTTTTTTGTTTCGTCCAAATTATACTCCCATCCGATCTGTTCGAACCAGTCATTTACAACAGCTGTTTCCGGTTGTACAATAACGATGATACCCCCATTTTCATAAACAGTCACTATTTCTTTATTATAAGTTGAGAGTGTCGAACTGGATACGAAGAGTACATCTGTTTCTTCGTCCACTGCATTTTGGAAATGGGTGAGGCGGGTGTTCAATGCTTCTTTCATGTCAGATGGGATATCCCCTAATACGACTGCAGGGTTATCTACTGTCTCATCACTAGCTATAGGGCCACGATCTTCTGGCGTTTCGATGTCTTCGGTTACAGGTCCGTCATCATCTTCCGAGCAGGCGGTGAAGAACAAGACCGGGCTGCATACGAGCAGGAAGCTTGCTAACAGATGGGCAAAATACGGATAATTTAATTTTGTCTTCTTCATATAAAATCTGTTTAGTAAGTGAATAATTTTACACAAAAGAAGTGAAAATAATCCGTAGAATACCTCTGTCTTTAGCAGAAAAGCGGGCGTGATTGTTGCCATAGCACAACTTTGTGATTATAGCAACTTTAGATTGTTGATAGAACTGTTTTTTTGTCGATAGAGCAGTCTTGGTTGGCTGAAGATATAGTAAGATTATGCCTGTTTCTTCCTCCACCGGGCAGGGGAACAACCTTCTTGTTCCTTAAAGATTTTCATAAAGTAGCTTTGGGATAGGAAACCGGACATTTCAGATATTCCTGCAACTGTCAGTTCCTGATGTTCTCTCAGCATCTGTTTGGCATATTCGAGGCGTAGTCCAGTTATCCAATCCCGGAACGATATGTGGTAGGTTGATTTTATATAAGCCGAGAGATAAGTGCGGTTGGTATGAAGAGTATCAGAAAGTTCACGAATGGTGAGTCCTGGAGTTAGGTATCCTTTTGAATCGATCCATGTGGATAGATTTTTCTCGATTTCGGCATAGCAAGACGGGATGACAGCCGCTTGTTCGGTCTCTTGTGGCTCTATTGGCTCGGAACTTATTTCGGTTTCCAAGATATTTTCTACTTGTTCATAGAATATTTGATAGTTCATATAAGAACAGAAGAGGTAAATATAAAAAGGTATGGACGAAATTACCCATAGATAGATGTATTTATCTGGTAAAAATGTCAGTAACCCACAACTGATACCATATATAACAGCCCAATACGTAAAGATAGACAACCAGTGAATGTAGGCAGCTATATGGTCGGAATGTGTGTCGTCGAATAACTTTACGGCTCTGCGGTATGTTTTTATCAGTCGGTATGCTAGAATTATTCCATATATGAATAACCAGGAAGCCATTATTAGTAATCCGATTTTCTGTATATTGTTTTCAGGAAATACTAATAGTATAATGCCTGATAAAACAGTAAATAATATCCATCTAGTGATATGTGCTACAAAACGATGGGCTGTCAAATAGAATCGGTCTAATAAAGCCGTTAAAGCCGAGCTGAAAAGCCAATATGATAGAAAATAAGTAGATAGATTCATTGATATAGCAGCCTTGACATTTACAAACCGTATACCATAAAATAAATGTACGGAGTAATTTACCGCTAACACTAAAATAGCAATACCCATGATACGTCTTGATCTTAGGTAATTGTCAAAAATCGGTTTTTCAGGTGCTGGGGCAGTAAGAAAGTAAATACCAAAAAACAACATAAGCGTTAGAGCCACGCACAATGAATATTTATATATAATAAGATAATCCATATCGCATTAAATTAAAATCAAAATCATTAGAGTTTATAAAGAATGAGAAATAGTATTGTTGAAAGTCAACATTCTAAAATCAGATTCTATATATAATTTTTTCCAATAACAAAAGTACGAATATTCTTTATATAGTATTCTTTTGAAGGTGTATTTGTCGTTCACTTTTTTATGTCTTTATATGACTTGTATATCCACAGTAGTCAGGGCTTTGACGTTACCCCGATAGTAAACGGTACCGTTGGGCATTGTCTGTTTGCTCAGCCTGAGGGGGATGGGGTTCAGCTTTTTCAGCCGTTCTTTGTCTATTTCTTTGTCCATGGTGGGGTGGGTGATTACTTAAAAAGAATAAGTTTATCGGGTTCTTGACGGGTATCCCAAAGGTCAACGATATAGATCTCATCTTGTGCTTCGTAGATCACATAGATAATCTTGTAGTGCTTATGGACAACCCACGAGCGATATTCTTTGTCGAGGTCACAAAGTAAAGGCTCGATATTTCCCATACGGGGATAAATTGCTAATAAACTGCAGCATTGTTCTATCCGGAGGATGAGTTTGGTTGTTGCTTTTGTTCCGAAAGTCAGTTCTCCATATTGTATGACCTCGTCTAATACAATTTCTGCTTGTTTACTCCATTTGATCTTCATACAACCAAGGATATTTACGTCTCATATTAGCAAATACTTCCTCATTTGTCAATACTTCTCCAGCCGCTATTTGGGCTTCCGACTCTGCAATTCGGCTGTGGATTTCTTCTAATGTGTAAGGCCGTGGATGCGAAGATTTGTTCTTCATCTCATCTTTCGCCTGGGCAATGATTTGATGAAGGTTACGCTTCACTTCTTTCAAGACTTCGATGTCTTCTATATTTAGAATATCATGTGCCAGTTCTCCACGCAGGGCATTTAGTTCCATTGAGCTCATGGGGTTCTCCTTTCTTTTAATAGTTTGTTACAAAGATAGGTTTTTTCACTGAAACAACATAATAACCAGTTGGGCGGTAATAATGCGCATGAACGTGGCTAATGGGTATACAGTGGCATAGGCAACCGACGGTTCATCGCCTTCAACGGTGGTGTTGGCATAGTCGAGGGCGATGGGATTAGTCATGCAACCACAGAGCATCCCGACGTTTTTGGCATAATCTACCTGGAAGAAACGGGTCATAATCAGACCAACGAGTAATACCGGAATAATAGCGAGGGCGAATCCCAATCCCAGCCATAATAATCCTTCCGTGCGGAAGACAGTCTCGAAGAAGTGCTGTCCGGAACTGATTCCCAATCCAGCCAAATAGATGGTGATTCCAAACTGGCGCATCATCAGGTTGGCACTTTGGGTGGTATAAGTAGTCAGGTGGATACGCGGTCCAAATGCTCCCATCAGGATACCGACGATAATCGGACCACCGGCTACACCCAGTTTGATAGGTGTGTTCATACCCGGAATAGCCAAAGGAATAGAACCAATAATCACTCCGAGCGTCAGTCCTACAAAGATCGCCAGCAAATTCGGTTCACGTAAACGTTTGAGTTGGTCACCCAAGATTTTGCTTACGTTGTTGACGGCATTGGCTTCTCCCACGATGGTGAGGCGGTCACCAATCTGTAAATGTAGGTCGGGTGAAGCCAGCAAGTCGATACCGGCACGATTCACTCGTGTAATGTTAATACCGTAAAGGTTACGCAAACGAAGAGAACCCAGACGTACGCCGTTGATGCGGTTGCGGGTCACAACGATACGGCGGGAAATTAATTGACTGTCGATGGCATTCCAGTCGATATCCGGTTTATTCCAATCGACGTTTTCCTGTTCTCCGAACAATACCTTGATATTATCTACATCTGCCTTGACAGAGATAATGAGTAAATGATCCCCTTCTTCCAGTGTCGTATCTGATGTCGGGATACTTACTTTTCCGTTTCGCCAGACACGTGAGATGACGAAATGCTTTTCCGTCAGCGTCATGATATCTTTGATGCTCATATGATAAATTGCCGGGTTACATACTTGGAATTCAGCTACGAATGTCTGTGTCTGTCCCATTTCGGCGTTATTCTCTTTCTTTTTATTTTGGAATAAGGCTTTCAGAACGATAATGGCCAGGATAACCCCGATGACTCCCATCGGGTAAGCTACCGCACAGGCTAATGCCATATCCGTGATACTCTTTTCATCTGTAGAATTGATTTGCAGCATGGCTTCTTGAGCAGCACCGAGAGAAGGGGTATTGTTGGCTGCTCCGCATAGTAATCCCATCATGTCAGAAACAGAGATGCCTGTCAGATAATGCAGAAGAATCGTCATGATCAATCCGATAAAGATGACAGCCAAACCTGCTGAATTGAGTAAGACTCCTCCTTTCTTCAGGGAAGAGAAGAAACCAGGACCTACCTGAAGTCCCAATGTATATACGAATACAATCAATCCGAAGTTCTGGGCAAATGCCAACATATCGCTATTGACAACCACACCAAAATGACTAACCAGAATTCCGGTAAAAAAGACAAAAGTGATGCCTAAAGAGACACCTTTATATTTTAGTTTTCCTAAATAAACACCAATGGCACAAACAATGCAGATAACAGCCACCGTCTGTATCATGGTAGGCTGGAGAAATGTTTCTTGTATCCAATTCATATTGAAATGAGCTTTAGGGCTGCAAACTTACATAAACCGAACGGAATATGCGATAAAATCAGTCCTAAAAAACATTTTGGTAGTGAATTTACTTGGTTCTCTCCCAATCTAAGAGCTGTTGTTTACGTTTTGCATTCCATCGATACCCACTTAGGCTACCGTCTTTATGCAGAATCCGGTGGCAAGGAATAATCCAGCTGACAGGATTTTTACCGATAGCGGAGGCAACAGCCCGTACTGCTTTCGGACGTCCGACAGTTTGTGCGATTTGTGTGTAAGAAGATGTTTCTCCTTTATGAACTTGTAGCAGCGCTTTCCAAACTTGTCTTTGTAAATCGGTCCCGCTTAAGCAAACAGAAAGAATAGGAATCTCTGAATTAGTTTCTTGCAGAAGAGACAACAATGTTTGGGTCTGTTGCTGTGTTTCTGGTGACAGCGTAGCTCCAGGCCAGCTATTCTTCAATTCTTTCAATTGTTCTTCGAGGTTATCATCTACAAACGAGAGGTAACAAATCCCATCGGGTACATAGGCTACCAAAAGTGTTCCAAACAACGAAGTCGCACATCCATAAGTAATTGTCAAGCCATGACAGTAGGCTGATAATTCATCCGGGCGGATTTCTTTTATTTGAATAGAAACGGAATCTTTCATATAGCTTTCAAGTTAAAAATAAACGCAGGTTCAAATCGATTACTGAATGAACCTGCGTTTCTGTCATGAAGAAGATATTTTATTTAATATAAGCTTCCATGAACTTAGCCTTCGGAGAAGGAGAGATAGTTACGGATTTAGCACTTGCTGGAATCAATACCGTCTGACCCTGATGTACGTGGATTTCATATCCGTTATCGTCGGTGATCAGTGCATTACCTTCCATACAAATATATACGACGAATGAATCCAATTCAGCGAAATTACGCGTCATGGTTGCATCCAAATCAATCAGATTTGTTGTGAAGTACTGGCAGTCGGCCAAGTTTACCGTAGCATTTGAATGTGCTTTGTAATGTGTCCGATAGTCAGAATACAAGGTATAATCGATAGCATCTTTTGCCAATTCTGTATGCAATTCGCGTGTATTACCATTCTTATCCTTACGATTGTAATCATAGATACGGTATGTAATGTTACTTGTCTGCTGGATTTCTGCAATAAAGCAACCTGCACCGATCGCATGAACTCTTCCTGCCGGCAAGAAGAATACATCACCTTCCTGTACATCGTAACGTTTCAACACGTCCATAATGGTATTGTCTTGTACTCGTTTTACATATTCATCGGCATCAATCTGCTGAGAGAAACCAGAATACAAGAAGGCATTGTTGTTAGCCTTGATGACATACCACATTTCTGTTTTTCCAAATGAGTTATGGCGTGCTTTAGCCAGTTCGTCATTGGGATGTACCTGAATGGAAAGATTGTCGCGTGCATCAATGAACTTGATCAATAACGGAAAACGTGTGCCGAAACGTTCCATAACGTGTTCGCCCAATAATTCTTTACCGTATGACTTGATCAATTCGTCGAGAGACTTATCGGCTAATTCTCCTTCTGCAACGATTGAATAATCACCATCCACGTGAGATAATTCCCAACTTTCTCCGATTCCTTCCTGTACAGGAGAAATACCCTTGAACGGGCAGATGTCTGAACCACCCCAAATCACTTTCTTCAGGATGGGTTTAAATGTTAATGGATACAACATATTTATCAATTATTTCTGTTTTTTACTGGTTGTCTTTTTTGTTGTTGTTTTTGTTGCTGTCTTTGTCTTCGAAGCTTTCTTTGTCACTTTTGTTTCTTCCTTGACTGCTTTTTCTTCCTTGGCAGGTTTTACCTTACGCAAAACCATGGCAGAACGTGCCGGGATATACAGTTTTAACCATTCTTTCTTTTCTTTCTTGTAAAGCGGATCGAATAGGGTGAAGTGGTGAACAGAATTGTCATTCAGTCCGAAGCCTCCGAACTTCGGATCGTCTGTATTCAATACGACTTCATATTCCCCTTTAGGTGTCAGGAATCCATAGTCGGTAAACGACTTGTTCGGACTAAAATTAAAGACAAATACTAAATCTTTACGCATATAAGCCAATATCTGGTCGCCATCGTTATCCCATACTTTTTGTATCGGGGTGTCTTGGAAATTCTTGACACTACGAATCAATTCTACCATTTCCCGGTCAAAGTCTCCCAGATAATGATATTTCAGATCCATGTTGTCAACCAAATCCCACTGGCGACGGGCATACTTATACGACCAACCATTTCCTTCGCGCGGGAAATCAATCCATTCCGGATGTCCGAATTCATTTCCCATAAAGTTCAGGTAACCTCCGTTAATGGTCGAAGCCGTTACCAGACGAATCATTTTATGCAAAGCGATACCTCGCTCAACCATAAAATTATGATCGTCTTTTTGCATATGCCAATACATATCAGCATCAATCAGACGGAAAATGATTGTCTTGTCGCCCACCAATGCCTGGTCGTGACTTTCGGCATAACTGATCGTCTTTTCGTCAGCTCGGCGATTAGTCGTTTCCCACCAGATAGCCGATGGATGCCAGTCTTCGTCTTTCTTTTCTTTGATCGTCTTGATCCAGAAGTCTGGAATATTCATAGCCATACGGTAGTCGAAACCATATCCGCCATCTTCGATCTTAGCAGCTAATCCCGGCATACCACTTACTTCTTCAGCGATGGTGATTGCATTCTTGTTGACTTCATGGATCAATTTGTTGGCCAACGTCAAGTATGCAATCGCATCTCCATCCTGATGTCCGTTGTAATAATCACCGTAGTTGCAGAAAGCTTCTCCTAAGCCATGGCTGTAATATAACATGGAAGTGACACCGTCAAAACGGAAACCGTCAAATTTATATTCTTCCATCCAGAACTTGCAGTTTGACAACAAGAAATGGAGTACTTCGTTTTTACCATAGTCGAAGCACAGAGAATCCCATGCCGGATGCTCACGTCGTCCGTCGCCATGGAAATACAGATTATATGAACCATCAAAACGTCCTAAGCCTTCCACTTCATTCTTTACGGCGTGGCTGTGAACAATATCCATGATTACGGTGATACCTTGTTCGTGAGCTTCATCAATTAATTGTTTCAATTCGTCGGGTGTGCCGAAACGGGATGAAGCAGCAAAAAAGCTACTTACATGGTATCCGAATGAACCATAATAAGGATGTTCTTGGATAGCCATGATCTGGATTGCATTGTATCCGTCTTTTACCACACGTGGTAAAACGTTTTTACGGAATTCATTATACGAACCCACCTTTTCTTCGTTAGTACCCATACCGATATGGCATTCGTAGATCATCAACGGAGATGTGTTGGGCTTGAATTTCTTAGTCTTGAATTTATAAGGATTCTCCGGATTCCAGACTTGTGCACTGAATATTTTAGAGTCAGGGTCTTGTACGGCTCGGCGAGTCCATGCAGGAATACGTTCGCCACATCCACCGTTCCATTCAACCCACAATTTATATAAGTCTTGATGATTTAACTTTTCACTGGGTAGGATAATTTCCCATACACCATTTGCTATACGGGTCAGTTTGTACTCCTCACACTTCTGCCAGTTATTGAATGTACCTATTAGATAGATGGCAGTTGCATTTGGGGCCCATTCCCTGAATATCCATCCTTTGGTGGTCTTGTGTAAGCCGAAATAAAGATAGCCAGATGCAAATTCAGACAAACTCATTTTTCCATTGTTCGTCAAACTTTTCTCTTTGTTCACGACGTATTGATAACGTCCTTCGATGGCGTCTTTATACGGTGTCAGCCACGGGTCATTTTTTATTAGATTTAGAGACTCCATGTTGTTTCAAATTAATTAGTTCATTTGCAAAGATAAAGAAAAAAATGAGGATAGCATCTTGTTCTACGGATATTCTATGCATGTTTTCCGTAATTCCCGGCGTATTTTGATGAATTCCCAACGTCTTTTGGGGCGTTTGTGGGTATATATTTCCTTTTTACTTTTTCTCTTCAGATCAAAACTCGTGAAAATTAAAATTGAATCATACGAGAATCGGAATCGAAACATACGGGTTTTATATCCGATATTAACCATACAAATTTGTGTAAATATCAAATTGTAAATAAAATGGTATTATTACGCTAAATGTAAAGAGCTTTTCTTTCAAAAAGTATTTCGATAAAGTGTATTTTATATTTTGTTGATAGTATAAGGTAAATAGATGTTTGTCTGTTTTAGTTATATTAATATAGTGTGATAAAACTTGTTTGTTAAAATTATAGCCTTTGAAGTGTTAAAATGTGATTTTATTTTGTTTTAAAATGATTTATTATTAGTTTTACGGCTGAAATAATTATGAATAATAAAAATATGAATTCGCCTATTTGCATAAAAATGGAAAAATATCGTTTTTTGATTTTTGTGATTTTAAGTATAGCTGTTAAAATTGACAAATAAGGCAAGTAGGTAAATAATTAAAATGTGTTCTTATTTTATTGTCAAAGTCTATCTGATTTCTCTCCCAAAACAGATTTAGTACAAACGCAACTGAGTCCGTTTGGAAAGAAGGAAAAAGTTTTAGAGTTGATTTGAATGTCAAAAGCGATGTAAACTTGAAACTTATTTTCTGACAGAAAACTGAGAGAATAAATTATTACTGTAAACGCGAGATATAGATTAGTAGTTAGGCCTGCTTCTGATTTATTTCAAGATAAAAGTTGCGTTTGGACTTGGTTGATAGTAATAAATATGGAATGAGAATTGTCGATCGTTTGAATCAAAGGCAAAAAGATTCTATTAAAAAGAATGTGTTATTTAATTATCGGATTCAGAAAGATGTAATAACTAACTTAAGGAAATGAAGATGGAAAAAGGAAGGCTAATTTTGTTGGTTGCAGCCTCCGCTTGTATGGGGTCGATGATTGCAACAGCTCAGACAACGAAGGTGACAGGTAAGGTTATATCTTTAGAGGATAATATGCCTGTGATAGGGGCTACGGTTATAGTAAAAGGGACAACGACAGGTACCGTAACCGATTTTGACGGAGCATTTTCATTGGAAGTGCCGGAAGGAGCCAAAACACTTGAAATTTCGTATGTGGGTATGCAAAGCCAAGAATTGCCGGTAAAACCACAGATGACAATCAAGTTGGCTGCCGATTCGCATAATTTGGATGAAGTGGTTGTAACAGCTATGGGTTTGACCCGCGAGAAAAAATCATTGGCTTACGCTGTGCAGGAAGTTGGTTCGGAAGATTTGACTAAAGCCGGACAGTTGAATGTGACGAGTGCTTTATCAGGAAAGGTGGCTGGCGTACAGATAAATCAGTTTGGTGGTAGCGTAGGTGCTTCTTCCCGTATATCTATTCGTGGTAACTCTTCTTTGCAAGCTGATCAGCAGCCGTTGATTGTAGTGGATGGTGTACCTATTTCGAATGATACGCAGCGTACAGGTGATGATACATATAATGGTGTTGACTATGGTTCAGGTTTGAATGATATCAACCCGGAAGACATCGAATCCATGACGGTGTTGAAAGGAGGTTCTGCCGCTTTGTATGGTATGCGTGCCGGTAATGGTGTTATCTTGATTACTACCAAATCAGGTAAGAAGAACAATGGCGTGAAAGTTTCATACGATGGTAATATTACAATAGATAGGGTAGCCAATTTGCCGAAGGTGCAGAATTCTTATGGACAAGGTAATAATGGTGATGAATATCATTGGAAACTGAACGCTCCGGATCTGAGCTATCAGGAATATGCCGAACAATATGGTTTCAATTGGGTGGATGGTTCGAATGGTATCAACGACTTCTATGATGAATCATGGGGGCCTCGTCTGGATGCCGGATTGAATTTAGTACAATATGACAGTAACGGAGAAAAGGCTCCGTGGGTTTCTCGTCCGAACAATGTGAAGGATTTCTTCCAGACAGGTGTATCTCAGAATCATACGATTTCGGTAGCTGCTAATTCCGAAAAAGCTAGTACACGCGCTTCTCTTTCTTATCGTGGTCAGACTGGTACTGTTCCTAATACAGACCAGAAACGTTATTCGGCTTCTTTGAATACCTCAATCAAGCTGAACAAATATTTTACGTATGATCTGAGTACCAGTTATACGCGTACACAAAGTGACAACTTGGTTGGTCAGGGATATGGTGGTAATAACCCGATCAACTCATTGGTGGCTTGGTCTGGGCGACAGATTAATATGCAGACCTTAAAGGAAAATTGGGATCAGAAAGATGCTGCAGGTAATTATACCTATTATAACTGGAATACCAACTATCACATGAACCCGTATTTTACGGTTTATGAAAATACAAATAGTTACCAGCGTGACCGTGTGTTTGGTAAGACTTCTTTGTACTATCAGCCGTTCGATTTCTTGAAGATTGAAGGTCGTGCCGGATTGGACTATTATAATTCTACTGCTTTTGAGCGTCACTATATTGACCGCTCCGACTATCCGGAAGGAGGTTTCTCACAGGTAAATGATAAGAATACCGAGTTAAACTTAGATTTGATCGCTAGCTTCAACAAGACATTCGGTGATTTCAACATTACAGCTATGGCGGGTGCCAACTATCGGGATGTGTCTTGGGAGAATACTGAATTTGGTGCGGCAGCATTGACCGTATTGGGTGTTTATACAATCGCTAATAAGAAAGGTGATGCTGTTACAGCAATGGACCATAGTCATATTCGTTCAAATTCAGTATATGCCAATGCTTCGGTAGGATGGAAGAATCAGTTGTATTTGGATGTCAGTGCCCGTAACGACTGGAGTTCTACTATCCATGACGCGTTCTTCTATCCGTCAGCCAGCTTGAGCTGGATTGCTACAGAAACTTTGCCTTGGTTGAAAGGTGACGGCTCTGCGCTTTCTTTCTTGAAACTGCGTGGTGGTTGGGCTGAAATTGGTAACGCAACGACGGCTTATCGTAACCGTGCCTATTATTACCTGGATACGGATGGTTCATTCAATGGCGTCGCTCAGATTTATAAGAGTACGACTTATCCGAATGAGAATTTGAAACCGGAAAGTATCAAGACATGGGAAATTGGTGCCGAATTCGGTTTCTTGCATGACCGTTTGCATTTGGATGTAGCTTATTACAAAAAGACAACAACCGATCAGATCTTGAACGTAACAGTTCCTTATTCTACTGGATATTCATCTTTGCTGATCAATGCCGGTGAAATCCAAAACAAGGGTGTAGAAATCCAGTTGAGTGGCGATATCTTGCAGAGTAAGAAAGGTTTGAACTGGACCAGTACGTTCAACTTCTCAAAGGATAACAGTAAGGTTATTGAACTGTATCCGGAAATGGGATTGGATACTTATGGTATTGGTTGGACTTGGGGTATAGCAACACAGGCCGTTGAAGGTGAAAAGTGGGGTTCTTTAGTTGGAACCGGTTTTGCCCGTATAACCGCCGATGATGTAAAAGCAGGTACTGCTACCTCTGATCAGATTGGTTCGATCAAAGTCAATTCAAATGGACTTGCCCAGACCGAAAGTGCTGTTAATTTCGGAAATGTAACTCCTGATTTCCTGTTGAACTGGCGAAATGACTTCACTATCCAGAATTTCAACTTCGGATTCTTGCTGGATTTGCGTATTGGTGGTGATATCTGGTCACAGACCATGAATCACAGTTATTCTGCCGGTACATCTATCGTTACTGCCGAGAATGGTATCCGTGAACGTGAAATCGTGGCAGGTGTGGATGTGATGGATAATGAACGTTTTGTTATGCAAGATGCCAATGGTAACTGGGTAACCAACACGATCAAGACGAATGCATATAGCTGGTTTAAGAATGAAGTTTCTGAATATTATACGTTTGATGGTTCGTTCTTGAAATTGCGTGAGGCTTATATTTCATATACTTTCCCGAAAGCATGGATGGCTAAGACCCGTTATATCAGCAATGCGACGGTATCGTTGATCGGTAACAACTTGGCATTGCTTTGGGTACATAAATCCAACACGATGCGTCTGGATCCGGAAACCGGTGGTGTATCCAGTGATAGCCGTGGTGTCGGTTTCGAACAGGCTGCTGTTCCGTCGTCTCGCAGCTTCGGTCTGAAAGTAAATCTTACATTTTAATTAATCGTTTTAACAAGCATTGAGTATGAAAAATATATTTAAACTGACAACGGTTGCCTCTTTGGCTGTTTCTTTGATGTTGGGAGGTTGTACCAGCAACTTTGATGAGATTAACAGTGACCCGGATGCATTGGAGACGGGTGCTCCCACCAATATGCTGGGATATGCCTTACGCGAAACTATGACAAGACAGGCCGGATTTGATGCCACGGAAGCGTGGGCAGGTTATATTGTCAAGATTCAGTATATGGATAACTACAACTATCTCCCGACGAACAATACGTATGGTAATAAGTTTTCTAACTGTTACCGACGAGTTGTGTTGTTGGATGACATCCTGGCTCTGACGGAGGAAAATGCGGACGAGCTTAAAAACATCCGTTGGGCTTCCCGTATCTTCAAGGAATATTTGTGGTTGCTGAATACTGACCAGTTTGGAGACATACCATATACAGACGCCAACAAGGTAGAGGATGGCCAAATGAAGCCTAAATATGACTCTCAGGAAATTATTTATCCGGCTATCTTGGAAAATTTGAAAGCCATTGCGGATGAAATGGCTGCAGGATTAGGTTCCGACAATATCGGCGAGGGCGACTTCCTGTTTGGCGGAAATATTCAGAGATGGCAGAAGTTCTGTAACTCGTTGCGTATGCGTGCTGCCATGCGTATTGTAAACGTGGCTCCGGATTTGGCCAAGAGCACCATTGAAGAAATTTGTCAAAACCAGGCTGCTTATCCGTTGCTGGAAACAAGCGCCGAAAATGCTTATTTCTACTGGCAAGGTTCTTCTCCTTACTTTGAACCGTATTATAATGACTTCCGTACACGCGACGACTACGGTATGAGCAATATCTTTGTCAATCACTTGAAGAGTATGAACGATCCTCGTATCTCAGCTATCATGCAACCGGCTGCTACTGATGGTGAATACAGAGGTTTCGAAAACGGTGCTTTGTCGGCTCCGTCGAATATCCAGGCCATTTCGCGTATGGGGGTTATGTACCGCGAAGATCCGGCCGGTTTCACGCCGCTGTTGAAATCGTGCGAGAACTACTTCATCATGGCAGAAGCCGCTATGCGAGGTTGGAACGTGGGCATTTCTGCTCAGGAAGCATACGAAACTGCCGTGAAGCTTTCGATGGATGACAATGGTGTTTCTGCTGCTGACGCCGAAACGTATTTGGCAAATGCCGGGAAGTGGGATAACACCCTCGAACGGATCTATATGGAAGAGTGGGTCGCTCTGTTTAAAGAAAACTGCGAGGCATGGAGCTTATACCGCCGAACTGGTTATCCGAAAGAAATCCGGACATCGGGCGAATATCCGGGTAAATTCTGTAGCTTCGGAACTGCCCATAATGATGTTCCGTTCCGTATGCCGTATCCTGATAATGAATACCAGTACAATAAAGAAAATGTAGAAGCTGCAACGGTAGATGTTGTAGATAATACATGGGGTAAACAGATGTGGTGGGATACACGTACAAATGTACATTAAATACTTTTCAACCTTTTCATAATTACACACACACTTTGAATGGGGAATGTGCTAGTGGGCATGTTCCCCTTCGTTTGTTATTATTTTACTTTTCTGGCGGTGAAATAAGAAATGTTGTCTAACTACAAGAAATTTTGTATGTTTGTAACCGTAAAAAAGGAAAAGAACAAAAAGAATCAGTGATATGGAAAAGAGTATCGTTTTACTGGCAGGACTGCTATTGTCGTTTTCGGCTGTGGCACAGACAAAGGTGGTGAAAGCCAATGCGGTCAAGGCAAATGATTATGGAGTGGCTTATTCGTTGCCGAAGACTGAACTGGTTGTCGATGCAGAAGTAACTAAGGTGACTTGTAAAGCAGGTCCATATTATCAATATGCCGAGAAATATTTGGGCGTAAAGAAAGTAATTACAGAAGATGAAGTATATTACGAATTAGGTAAAGTAAAATTAGTTAATCGTGGTGTACCCGATAAGAACAATACCTATGTGGTCTCGTTTAAGCCGGGAACAGTGGCTCCGTATGCTTACTTGACGGAAGAAGGTTTATTGTGTTCTATCAATGCTGAATATACGCCTGATTCGACAAAAGGAGCAGATAATGTGGCTAAGAAGACAAAGAAAGCCGTAGCTACCGACGCTTCTGTCTTCTCGGAAGAATTGTTGATGGCCGGTTCGACAGCGAAACAGGCCGAAGTGGCTGCCAAGCAGATTTATCGTATTCGGGAAAGCCGGATGAATATTCTGACTGGTGATGCTGATAATTTGCCGCCTGATGGTCAAGCCATGCAGTTGGTAATTGAAGAACTGGAAGCACAGGAGCAGGCTCTGACTAATTTATTTGTTGGAGTTATGACCCGTACGACAGAACATTATGAAGTAACAGTTGAACCGACTGGTGATCTGGAAAAAGAAATCTTGTTCCGTTTCTCTGAACATTTAGGTGTGGTGGATGCCGACGATTTGGGAGGCCAGCCTGTCTATATGAATCTGAAAGCTATTGAACGGGCTCCGCAATTGGATCCGAAAGAAGCAGAGAAGAAAGAAAAGAGTTTGAAAGGTATCGTATATAATGTACCGGGAAAAGCCGGAATCGAAATCTTTACCAGCCGCAAGTCTTTGTATAAAGGCGAAGCTCAGATTACTCAGTTCGGTACACAGGAAGCATTGGCTCCGGTGATGTTTGAAGATAAGAAAGCTCCGGTAAAAGTTTATTTCTATCCGGAAACAGGAGCAATCAAGCAGATAATTCAATAAATTATTAATCAATATTTAACTTATACTTTTATGTTTGAAGGACAACCTAAAGGATTGTATGCGTTAGCCTTGGCCAATACGGGAGAACGTTTTGGCTATTATACCATGCTCGCAGTATTTGTATTATTTTTACAGGCGAACTTTGGCTTTTCAACAGGAACAGCCGGTTTGATTTATTCTGTTTTCCTGGGATTCGTTTATTTCTTGCCATTATTCGGAGGTATGCTGGCAGATAAGTTCGGGTTTGGGAAGATGGTGACAATTGGTATCACGATCATGTTTTTCGGTTACTTGTTATTGGCTATTCCCTTGGGAACTGGTATACCTGCTATTGCTGCTATGGGCGGTGCCTTGGCTTTGATCTGTGCGGGAACAGGACTCTTTAAAGGAAACTTACAGGTAATGGTCGGTAATTTATATGATGAAGCTCGTTTCTCAAGCAAGCGAGATTCTGGTTTCCAGATCTTTTATATGGCTATTAATATCGGTGCCATGTTTGCTCCGACTGCAGCGATCAAGATGATGGAATGGGCACAAACTTCATTAGGCATGAGTGAGGCCGATTCATATCATTTGGCTTTTGCTGTGGCTTGTGCTTCTCTGATCTTCTCCATGCTTGTTTATTATCTTTTCCGCGGAACATTTAAACACGCTGATCGTAGTAAGGCAACTGCTGCTGCCTCGAACTCGACGACCGAAGAATTAAGTCCGGCTGCAACCAAAGAACGTATCGTTTGTCTCTGTTTGGTTTTTGCCGTGGTTATTTTCTTCTGGATGGCATTCCATCAGAACGGTTCTACTTTGACTTATTTTGCCCGCGATTATACTGCAACTACTTCAACAGGTGTTGCCAGCATGGCTTTTGATGTCATCAACTTGGTATTTGGTATTCTTGTAGTGTACGGTTTGTTTGGCTTGTTCCAAAGTACAACCGGAAAAGGAAAAGTCATTTCTCTGGCCGTTATCTTGGCTGCAGTGGGCGGATTGATCTATAAATACAACGGATTACCCGATGTAACGAATGTAAGTGCTCCGATCTTCCAGCATTTCAATGCTTGCTTTGTCGTAGCTTTGACTCCGGTTTCGATTGCCTTGTTCGGTATGTTAGCCAAGAAAGGAAAAGAACCTTCTGCTCCGTTGAAGATTGGATTGGGTATGCTTGTCGCTGCCGTTGCCTACATTTTGATGACAGTCGGTTCTATCGGTCTTCCTGTTCCGACATTCGATGCTGCCGGTCAGCCGCAGCATATGGCAGATGTTACTCCGAATCTATTGATCACTACTTATTTGATCCTGACATTTGCCGAACTGTTGCTTTCACCAATCGGTATTTCGTTTGTATCGAAAGTGGCTCCTCCTAAATATGCCGGTATGATGATGGGTGGTTGGTTCGTTTCAACTGCTATCGGTAACTTGTTGGTTAGTATTCCGGCGTTGATGTGGGGTGCTCCTTTAACTATAGTTTGGGGTGTATTGGTTGCAATCTGTTTGGTGGCTGCCTTGTTCATCTTTGTTATCTTGAAGCGATTGGAAAAAGTAGCCAAGTAATCCGGTTGTAAGCTTATAGAGAATGAGAAAGCAGTACACATATAAGCCGGTTGTGCTCCGTTTCAGGAAATGGAGCCGGAAGGCGTATGCTGCTTTTATCAGTATTCATCATACGGTAAATATCGGGCAACTGGCCACTCATGTATCAGAACGTTTTCAGGCCAAGAATCTTTCGTTACACGGTTGTTTGTGCTTGTCTGCTGATCTGATACCTGCAGATGTACAGGAACAGGAAGAGAAAAGGGAAGAAGAAACGGAACTTCTACTGAAAGGACTCAGTGGCTTCTTGTGTCCGGTGGTATTGAGTTTGCCTGCTGTTGCCGGTGAAGAAAACGAATGGAATAATTATAATAAATCATAGATGAAAGCGGATAGATATCCTTCGGGATGTCTGTCCGCTTTTTTATTTAGCAAAAAGGAAATATGTTGGTCGATGAATTAAAACAACAAGTATTGGATGGCCGGTGGTTGGATGAGCAGCAGGCCAAGTCATTATTGACTGCTGACCGTGAAGCTTTGTATGCTGCTGCCCACGAAATCACCCGTCATTATCTGGAAAACAAGTTTGATACGTGTTCTATTATTAATGCCCGGAGCGGCAATTGCGGAGAGAATTGCAAATGGTGTGCCCAGTCTGCGCATTATCCGACAAAAGTGAATCTCTATCCTTTACTGCCTGCTGAGGAATGTGTACGTCATGCTGTGTATAACGAACGGCAGGGAATCGGACGCTTTGCCCTGGTTACCAGCGGAAAGCGTGTTAACGCACAAGACATGCAGCAGATTGTGGAAACGGTCAAGGCGATCAAGCAGCAGAGTTCTATTAAATGTTGTGCCTCGATGGGCTTATTGCGGCGCGAAGAATTACAGGCTTTGTATGATAGTGGTGTGGAGAATTATCACTGTAATATCGAAACAGCTCCGTCGTATTTCCCGGAACTTTGCACAACGCATACGATTGAACAGAAGATGGAAACGATTCATACGGCCCGTGAAATTGGCTTTCGCGTTTGTTGTGGCGGTATTATCGGGATGGGAGAGACGATGGAACAGCGTATTGAAATGGCTCTTTTCCTCCAAAAGGAAGAGATTCTTTCCATACCTCTTAACTTATTGCAGCCAATTCCCGGTACTCCACTGGAACATACGGCTCCTTTATCGGAAGAAGAGTTCCTGACAACGGTTGCTCTTTTCCGTTTTATCAATCCGAAAGCCTATTTGCGTTTCTCCGGTGGCCGTGCCCAGTTGAGTGAAGTGGTACAGCGTAAGGCTTTATATATAGGTATCAACTCGGCTATTATCGGTGATTTATTGACGACAATCGGCAGCCGGGTGGAAGCAGACAGACAATTATTCACCTCCGAAGGTTATTCGCTGACGGAACAAACTGATTGGGAAAAATGACAACAGAAGCATTATTGACATTTGATCGTGAACATATCTGGCATCCTTATACTTCAACAATTGATCCGCTTCCCGTTTATCCGGTGGCAAGTGCGCAAGGTGTCCGTATCCGTTTGGCCGACGGTCGGGAACTGATCGACGGCATGTCTTCCTGGTGGGCGGCGGTTCATGGGTATAATCATCCGGTTTTGAATGCAGCAGCCGAGGCTCAGCTGAAGAAAATGAGCCACATTATGTTTGGAGGTATTACACATGAACCGGCAGTCGAACTGGTTTCGAAGTTATTGCCGATACTTCCTCCTTCGATGGACAAGGTCTTTTTGGCTGATACTGGCTCGGTAGCGGTAGAAGTTGCCATGAAGATGGCAATCCAATACTGGCAGTCGCAAGGAAAAGCCCGGAAGCATGCGTTTGCTACTATCCGAAGCGGTTACCACGGTGATACGTGGCATGCCATGTCGGTCTGCGATCCGGTAACAGGAATGCACGGTATTTTTGCCGGAAGTCTACCGGTGCAGTATTTCATTCCGCAGCCTTCCGTACGCTTTTCTGATGAATGGAACGAAGAAGCCATCCGGCCTTTGGAGGATTTGCTTCGCCAGCATGCCGAGGATATTGCGGCTTTGATACTCGAACCGGTTGTACAAGGTGCCGGAGGCATGTACTTTTATTCACCGACTTACCTGGTGCGTGCCCGCGAATTATGTAATCAATACAACGTATTACTGATATTCGACGAGATCGCTACCGGTTTCGGACGGACCGGAAAGCTCTTTGCCTGGGAATGGGCCGGCGTAGAAGCCGATATCATGTGTATCGGAAAAGCCTTGACTGGTGGGTATATGACTTTATCTGCCACGATTACTACGCAACCGATTGCCGATATGATCTGTTCCGGAGAAGCCGGATGTTTTATGCATGGTCCAACTTTTATGGGAAATCCGTTAGCTTGTGCGGTTGCTTCGGCTTCGGTTTCTTTGTTATTGGAAAGTGGCTGGCAGGAAAAGGTCCGTCGGATTGAGACGCAGCTGAAAGCAGAACTGGCGCCGGCAGCCGACTTCCCTTCGGTGCGCGAAGTTCGGGTTTTGGGTGCTATTGGTGTAGTCGAGATGAAGGAACCTGTTGATATGGCTACGCTGCAACGGCGATTTGTGGAAGAAGGTATTTGGGTACGTCCTTTTGGGAAGTTGGTATATGTAATGCCGCCCTTTATCATCTCGCCTGAAGAACTCCATCAATTAACAACCGGTTTATTACGGGTTTTATCATGAAAGATTATCAGAAGATATTGCATGAATTGGCGGCAAATGGCAGTTTACGCAGTTTGCCGCATGCCGTTCATCAGGGAAAATGGATCGAACAAGACGGGCAGCGGATGCTGAATCTTTCGTCGAACGATTACTTGGGTCTGGCTAATGATCGGGATTTACGGAATGAATTTCTGGATTGGCTGCGGGATTCGGATTGCCCCTTGTCGTCGTCTTCTTCTCGTTTGCTGACGGGAAACTTTACCGAATACGAGGTCTTGGAACAACTTCTGGCAGAAACATTCGGGCGCGAGGCGGCTTTGGTATTCAATAGTGGTTATCATGCCAATACCGGTATCTTGCCTGCCTTGGCAGACAAGCAGACTTTGTTGGTGGCCGATAAGCTGGTTCATGCCAGCATCATCGATGGTTTGTTGCTGAGTGGTACATCTTTTCTCCGGTATCGCCACAACGACTATGAGCATTTGGAACAGATTCTCCAGAAGGAAACTCCCAGATACGAGCAGGTAATCGTAGCGACCGAAAGTGTTTTCAGTATGGACGGCGATGTGGCTGATCTGAACCGATTGGTAGCATTGAAGCATAACTATCCGAATGTATTGTTGTATGTTGATGAGGCGCACGCTATTGGCGTACGTGGTAGCCGGGGTTTGGGCGTAGCCGAAGAATGCGGTTGTCTGCAAGATATCGACTTGCTGGTCGGAACCTTTGGTAAGGCCATGGCATCGATGGGCGCCTATCTCTTGTGTAGTCAGGAGATTCGGACGTATTTGATTAATACCATGCGCCCGTTAATATTCAGCACGGCTTTGCCTCCTGCCCAGATTGCCTGGACAACCTTCCTGTTCCGGCGTTTGCCGCAGATGAATGTCCGGCGTCAACACTTAGCCGCTATCAGTCGGAAGCTGGCAGCTGCCTTGCAGGGACACGGAGGAGAAATATCCCGAAGCCATATCGTTCCCTTTATCATCGGGGCAAACGAGGACTGTGTATTAACGGCAGAAGAGTTGCGCCGGCATGGCTTTTATTGCCTTCCGGTACGTCCGCCAACCGTTCCGAAAGGAACGTCCCGTATCCGTTTCTCCTTGACGGCAGATGTAACGACAGAGGAAATGGATGCCTTGCTGGCTTATATTTTTGAAAACTTGGAAGAAAAATTTGGAAACACAACCGGAAAAACAATTTGAAACGGTCTCTTTTTCTTTATTCGCCGTCGGCGAACATATAATCGCCCATGCTGAACATATATTCGCCCTGGGTGAATATATGTTCGTCCGTTCGGTATAAAGTAAATACGGAGAGATCGGTAAGTTTTTTGCGGGAGAAAATATAAAAAAACTATGGAGATTGAGAAATATATCTGCGAAGGCCGTCCCCGATTACTGCTGTTTTTTTGTGGCTGGTCTGCCTCGCCTGCTTTGTTTCACTCTTTACAAGCTGATCCGGATCAGGATGTTTGGCTGATGTCTGATTACAGGAATCTGACGTTTGATGCCGACTTGTCGGCTTATCAGTCGGTTACTTTGGTAGCATGGTCGCTGGGCGTATGGGTGGCAGAACAGCTTTTTGCGGATGAATCGTCCGTACATTGGGAACGGAAGATCGCCATCAACGGAACCGGTTATCCCGTCCATGATACTGAAGGCATTCCGGAAGCCATCTTTCGGGGTACGTTGGAGAATCTGACACCCGATGGCATCCGGCGTTTCAACCGGAGGATGTGTGGCGGAAAGGAACGGCTGGCTGTTTGGGAAGCCATATCGCCGCGACCCATAGACGAGATATCCGACGAGCTGCGCTATTTGTTTCAGGCTATTCAGGCGCGGAAAGAAAAGCCGGCTGACTTTATTTGGGATCAGGCCATCGTTGGTTTATCAGACCGGATCTTCCCAACCGCCAATCAGTTGACCCATTGGCAGCGGCGGAATGTCCGGATAAAAGAAGTACAAGCTCCACATGATCCTTTTGGCTTATGGAAACAATGGAACGAACTCGTTACAGCATAGATAGTGAACGGATACGGCGGAAGTTCGACCGGGCTTGCCTGACGTACGACGAAGCTGCCGTGGCGCAACAGCAAATAGCCCGGCATTTGTCGGCTATCTGGGAAGTCTATCAGCAAAAGCATCGTTTCCGCCCGGCAACAGCCTTGGAAATCGGTTGCGGAACCGGTGGTTTTACCCGCTATTTGCAGCAGTCGTGTGCTTCAGCGCTTTGGACACTCAACGACCTGTATCCGACATGTGCTGATAAAGCCTTGAGTTATTGTGCCGAAGGAACACGTTTCGTCTGTGCTGATGCTGCTACAAAAGCTTGGAACGGACGATATCAGCTGATTGCATCCTCGTCGGTTTTCCAGTGGATTCCGGAGCCGGAAAGTTTTGTCGGTCGGCTGGCTGGCTGCCAGCGTAGGGGCGATGTTTTGCTGTTCTCTACTTTTCTGCCGGGAAATCTGGTAGAAATCCGGGAACTGACTGGTCAAGGGCTTTTCTATCCTTCGACCGAGCAATGGAATGACTGGCTGGAACCGTTTTATCAGGTAGATTTTCAGGAAACAGAAACCATCCGTTTGCTGTTTACTTCTCCGCAGGCCGTACTCCGTCACCTGAAGGAAACGGGTGTAACGGCCAATCATTCGGAGTTCTGGACACCAGGTAAGTTACGGACATTCTGTGCCGCTTATCAGGAAAAGTTTGGAACTAACAATCAACAGGTAACATTAACATACCGGCCATTGTATATCTTGGCCGTCAGAAAATAAAAGGAAAAAGAAATGGGAAAAGTATTATTTGTCACCGGTATTGATACCAATATCGGGAAAACCTATGCAACAGGATTGCTGGCAAAGGCAATTGCCGCTGCCGGAAAAACCGTGATTACGCAGAAAATGATACAGACGGGTTGCCAGGAAGTATCTGAAGATATCGAGATGCATCGGAAGATTCAAGGCATTTCCTTTACGGAAGAAGACCGGATGGGGTTGACTTGTCCGTATATCTTCACGTATCCTTGCTCACCGCATATGGCAGCCGACCGCGATGGTCGCACGATTGATTATGCCGTCATCGGAGAAGCAACCCGGAAACTGCAAGAGAAATATGAATATGTCCTGCTGGAAGGAGCCGGCGGACTGATGGTTCCGGTAGATCATCAGATATTGACCATCGATTATATCCGGCAGCATCAGTATCCGGTCATCTTGGTTACCAATGGAAGATTAGGCAGCATCAATCATACATTGCTGAGCCTTTCGGCTTGCCGTCAATACGGAATCGAAGTGGCAGCGTTGGTTTATAACCAATATCCGGAGGAAGATGCAGAGATTGAAAAGAACACCTTGGATTATTTGAAGGAACGTTTGCCGCAACTGCCTATTATATTGTTGCCTGATGCTACCCGGGAAAACTCACTGCCCGAAGTAGCTTCTTTTTTATAACTAAGATCGTTTTTTTCATCTTTCCTTAAAAATAATTCGGTTTCATGATGCAGAAACCGAATTATTATGTTATGTTTGTCGCAATAGTCATGAAAAACATAACAAAATGATGAGAAAGAGCGATTATTTATTTCTTCTGGTGGTAGTGATTCTATTCCTGCCTTTCCTGTTAAGTCCGGAGCTGTATGCCGGATATAAGGCATTCAATGCAGCACACGGTATGGTGATGAGTTTCCTGAAGTTTGCAATTTTGTCCATGTTGGGTGAGTGTTTGGGACTGCGGATCAGTACCGGTGTTTACAATCGTGCGGGATTTGGAATCATTCCGCGCATGGTGATTTGGGGAATATTAGGCATCGGTATTAATATGGCCATGATAATCTTCTCGAAAGGTGTTCCGCAGTTACTGGTCTATATGGGCATGACGAATGCTGTAGAAGCGATGAGTGGAAACCTTAGCCTGGACAAGTTTTGGGTAGCCCTGTGTATTTCATTAGGAATGAACGGTGTTTTTGCCCCGGTATTTATGACATTCCATAAGATTACAGATACCCATATTCTGCAATGCGGCGGTTCAGTAAAGAGCTTATTGACACCTATACCGATGACACAAATCATAACCCATCTGAATTGGGATGTACAATGGAACTTTGTATTCAAGAAAACAATTCCGTTCTTCTGGGTTCCGGCACATACCATCACATTCCTGCTTCCTGAAGAAGCCCGTGTTTTATTTGCTGCTTTACTGGGAGTTGTTTTAGGAATCTTATTGGCTGTGGCAGCCAGAAAGAAATAAGAGGAAAAGAAACAGCGGTAGTTTCCAATTCAGGAAGCTGCCGCTGTCGGTTTATAGTGGAGACTTGTCCGAGAAGTCTCAGATTTGGCAATTACAGATAGTCGGGACTAAGTTACGATCGCCATACGCATTATCTACGCGGGCTACATTAATCCAGAACTTACTGTCGTGCAACCATTCCAGTGGGAAGGCAGCTTTACTGCGCGGATAGCTGTGGTTCCATTCATCGGCAGCTACCTCGTATTCCGGATGCGGAGCATTCTTCAGCACGTTGTCGGTCTTGTCGGCAGTACCGTCTTCTACTTCTTTGATTTCATTCCAGATACATTCCAGTACTTCTACGAAACGATCCAGTTCGGCTTTACTTTCACTTTCTGTTGGTTCAACCATCAATGTGCCATGAACTGGGAAAGAAAGGGTAGGAGCATGATAACCGAAGTCCATCAAACGTTTAGCAATATCACTTTCGTCGATACCCGTACGTTCTTTTACGGTACGGCATTCCAAAATCAGTTCATGTCCAACACGTCCTGTCGTTCCTGTATAAACGATTCCGTATGTATCCTTGAATTTAGCAGCCAGATAGTTGGCATTCAATATGGCAATCTTGGTAGCCATAGTCAAACCTTCTGCTCCCAGCATGCGGATATATCCGTAAGTGATCGGCAGGATACCGGCACTTCCGTAAGGAGCAGCTGAAACTGTATTCAGATCACTTCCGAACAAAACCGGATGTTGAGGCAAGAACGGAACCAGATGTTCAGCAACGCAGATCGGACCTACACCAGGACCGCCACCACCGTGAGGTGAAGAGAATGTCTTATGCAAGTTCAAGTGACATACATCTGCACCGATTGTTCCCGGATTGGTTAATCCTACCTGTGCATTCATATTGGCACCGTCCATATATAATTGTCCGCCACAAGCGTGAACAATCTCACACATTTCCTTGATATCTGCTTCGAAGATACCGTGAGTAGACGGATATGTAATCATGCTGGCAGCCAGATTGTCTTTGTTGGCTTCTGCCTTGGCGCGGAAATCTTCCAGGTCGATGTTACCTTTGTCATCACATTTCACGGTAACCGTAGTAAATCCGCATTGGATAGCACTGGCCGGATTGGTACCATGTGCTGAGGCCGGAAGCAAAACGATATTACGATGACCTTGACCAATGCTTTCCAAATAAGCACGGATGACACGCAATCCGGTATATTCGCCGGCAGCTCCCGAATTAGGCTGCAAAGTACATCCCTTGAAACCGGTGATCTCGCACAAATATGATGACAGGTTCTCGATCAGTTCCTTGTAACCTTCTACCTGTTCTTCCGGAGCATACGGGTGGATATTCTGGAATTGAGCCAAACTCAAAGGCAGCATGGTAGAAGCCGGGTTTAGCTTCATAGTACAAGAACCCAGAGAAATCATCGACTGAGCTAATGAAACATCCTTTCTTCCCAAACGGGTGATGTAGCGCATCAGTTCTGTTTCGGTATGATATTTCTTGAAGACATCTTGCTGCAAGAATGAAGAAGTACGGGCAAACTTCGGATCGAAGTAAGTCTGGCAAGGAATAGCTTCCTGCAACATGTAATCTTTACCGGCTGCACCCGAGAAGATATACATCAGAACACCTACATCCGTTGGTTGTGTTGTTTCATCAATACTGATACCAACCAATCCACTGTCGAAATAACGCAGATTAACTTTGCATTCCAAAGCAATTTCACGCAAAGCATCAATAGATACATTGGCTGGCAATTCGATCTTCAATGTATCGAAGAAGTCCTTGTTCAGTTGCTTGTATCCTAACTTTTCCAGTTCTTTAGCAACGAATCCGGCTGTTGCATGGATCCGGCTGGCAATGTTCTTTAAACCTTCTGCTCCGTGATATACGGCATAGAAGCCTGCCATTGTAGCCAGCAATGCTTGTGCGGTACAAATATTTGACGTCGCCTTTTCACGTTTGATATGCTGTTCACGTGTTTGTAGTGCCAAGCGATATGCCGGATGTCCGTAAGCATCTTTCGAGATACCGATGATACGTCCCGGAATAGCACGCTTATATTCATCCTTTGTAGCAAAGTAAGCAGCAGACGGTCCGCCGTAGAACATCGGAATACCGAAACGCTGGCTGCCTCCGAATACGACATCAGCGCCCCATTCTCCCGGAGGAGTCAGCAAGACCAGACTCATCAAGTCGGCAGCAACGGCTACTTTTGTTCCGTTTTCTTGGGCGCGGCCGATGAATTCCCGGTAATCTTCAATAGAACCATCGGCATTTGGATACTGTACGATTGCACCAAATACTTCCGGAGTAAAGGTGAAAGTCTTATAGTCGCCGGTCACGATCTTCATCCCTTGCGGAATGGCACGGGTATGAATGACGGCCAAAGTAGAAGCAAATACCTTCTCATCTACAAACAATACGTTTGCACCGGCTTTAACTTGGGCACGACTGCGTGCTCCGAAGAACATCGTAGCTGCTTCGGCTGCGGCTGTTGCTTCGTCGAGTAGCGAACAGTTAGCTAAAGGAAGACCAGTCAGATCACAGATAACTGTCTGGAAATTCAACAGGGCTTCCAATCGGCCTTGTGATACTTCGGCCTGATACGGTGTGTAAGAAGTGTACCAAACCGGATTTTCGAATACATTGCGTTGGATAGGAGCCGGACAAACCGTATCATACCAGCCCATACCAATATAAGAAGTAAAGACTTCATTCTTCGAAGCCAATTCGTTAATGTGTTCAGCGAATTCACGTTCTGTCATGGGTTCGGGCAGGTTCAACGGCTGCTTCAAGCGGATATTTGCCGGAATTGTCTGGTCGATCAACTCATCGAGCGTATTCACGCCAACAGTCTTCAGCATATCAGGAAGATCCTCTGCTGTGATACCTACATGGCGATTAACAAATTTAGTTGTATCCATAAATGATGTTTTTATAAATAAGGATTATTAGATTTCTCGTAAGCAATGGTTGTTTCAGGACCGTGTCCTGGATAAACAACCGTCGAATCAGGCAAGGTAAATAATGCCTGATGGATGGAACGGATTAATTCATGAGCATCACCACCCCATAAATCAGTTCGTCCGATACTACCGGCAAACAAGGCATCGCCCACAAAGACGCAGCCTCGTTCTTTCTGGTAGAAGGCAACACTACCAGGAGAATGTCCCGGAACAGCTATTACCTCCAGCTTTGTATGACCGAAATGAATAACATCTCCTTCATTCAAGTAAGTTCCGATAGCTGTTTCCTGAATGTTGGGTAATCCGAACATCACCGCTTGTTGGCCGACTGGTGGTAATACAACGGTATCTTCCCGACAAACTTCCGGCAGAAGTCCGTATTGTTGGTAAACCAACGCAGCACCCATCAGATGATCTACATGGTAATGTGTGCAAAGATGATGCTTAAGAACTAATTGCTGTTGGGTGATGAATCCTTCGACTTGAGAAAACTCTTGTCTGTTCATGCAACCGCAATCAATAAGAACCGCTTCCTTTGTTTCGTCATATAACAGATAGCAGTTCTCTCCGAAGAAATTGACCGTGAATTGTTTGATCTCCATCATAGTGGTACGTATACGACTTTCTTGGTTTTGAAATATTCTTCAGAGAATCTATCTGACAAATCCAATTGGATAGCCTGGTTTTTGAACGGTAATATTTCATGCGCCAATTCACCACCTTTGAGACAAATCAATCCGTTGGGCAAAGCATTGATCTGTTCTTTGCGGATATTCTTCCGGATGATTTTCACGAGATCAACCAGAGGCATGACCGCCCGGCTTACAACAAAGTCGAATGTTTGTTTCTCTTCTTCACCCCGACAATGACGGAAAGTCACATTCTGCAATCCGATGGCTTCAGCGACAGCCTGTCCTACTTTAATCTTCTTTCCAATGCTGTCAACCAAGTGAAACTTTACCTGTGGATAAAGGATTGCCAGAGGAATACCTGGAAATCCGCCCCCTGTACCTAAATCCATGACAGAAGATCCGTCCTTGAAATGGAGCATCGCTGTAATACCCAACGAATGTAAAACGTGATGCAGGTATAAATTCTCGATATCTTTTCTGGATATGACGTTAATCTTGGCATTCCAGTCGGCATACAGATCATATAAAGCCTGAAACTGTTCGGTCTGTTTTTCACTCAGCTGAGGGAAATAACCTTGCAAGATGGCCAACTGCTCTGCAACACAAGCTGGACGGATAGGATTTTCTTGTTCCATATTTATCAATTCTGTTTATTGTTTTACAAGCCTGCTAACGATGCAATCGGACTATCTTGCTTCAATAATAACTGTACATCTTCAAATGGAATATGTACATGAATTGGTCCGACTACGTAAGCCGCTATCTCGTATTCATTAAATGTATAGGTAATTCCTGTTTCATCGATCAGGAAGTTATTGTTCGGATAAATCTCGTCCACACTGAAGAATCCCATATTCTCCAGTTCTTTCGGATCGGTTACGTTATTCTGTTTAGCGATTTGGGCTACTAATATTGCAGCCAATTGTTCCTGATAACTGTCTATGAATATATCTTCTTCCTTTAACTTTTTCCCGTTCTTCAAATCGATGACAAAATGATTGTAGGCATGAGCACCATGTGCACCTCCTGTATAATTCTCGAAATTGACGGTAAAACTGATCAAGTCATTTTGATTGAACTGAATTTGGTTGGAAGATAATTCATAATAAGAAAACCAGGCACCGACTGGTGTTCCGTCTTCTGCTCTTTTCAGTTCTTCCTCGTAATCAGGTTCCAGTTCTTTGTAGGCGGCAAGATAATCGTTCTGATATTTTTCTACCGCATCTTTGGGCGATAAATTCTCGTAAGCCTCGCCGAAATAAGCCAAAACGAATTGTTTCTGAATATCTGCCAACAAATCATTTTCCACACTAACCGGATATGTGAATTTGATTTGTAAGTTACAATTGGGATTTTCCGGATTGTCCAGCAGATGATATGTCTTATCTACAAGAATAGAGTCGAACTTTACAGCATTGTCTGCCTCTTTCTGTGTTGTATGCTGACAACCAGTTGTCAATAATCCGAAAGCAACCAAACAGATTATCGTTTTCAGGAGATGTGTTTTCATACTCTCTATGATTTAATTGTTTCATGCAAATGTACGGGAATATTACCGTAAAACAAATAAAAAAGGTTGTTCCTTTCTTGAAAAGAACAACCTTTTATGGATTATTTCTCTATTCTGATACGGGCATCTACGGCAAACAATCCGCGTTCGGTTGCTACTAGTGGATTAATATCCATTTCTTTGATCTCATTAGCAAAGCGGAGTAACGTAGAAAGACGAACTATTAGGTCTGCATATTGCTGTTCATCGATTCCTCTTTGTCCACGAGTCCCTTTGATGATTGGATAGCCACGCAAAGAACGGATCATGGAGAATGTTTCATCATAAGAAAGAGGAGCCAAACCGTAGCTAACATCTTTCAATACTTCTACGAAGATGCCACCTAATCCGCAGAAGACAATGTGGCCGAATTTATTCTCGTATGTCGCTCCTAAGAATAACTCCTGTCCCTTTAGCATTGGCTGAACCATGATACCTGTAACTCCCGGTAATTTCATCATCCGTTCGTATTCGAATAATAAATGTTCGTCGCAACGAATATTCAGGGCAACGCCGCCCATATCACTTTTATGTACCGGACCGACAACTTTCGCTACAACCGGATATTTGATTTTACGGGCAAAAGCCAGTAATTCATCTTTATCGCTGGAAGTAAATTCTTCTACTAATGGTATATTGGCTGCTTTGAGTAATAAACGAGTTTCTTCCGGACTTAAATAACCATCAGCCGGTAAGCGGTCAATAATTCTTCTTACTTCCGGAACGTCAACTCCGTAAAGTTGAATGTCTGTACTTGCTGGCTTTGGCGTATTGAGGACACGAGCCAAAGCTGTACCCAATGTTACCTCATCCGAGAAGTTAACATGACCTTTCTTGATGAAGCTTTGTACTTCCGGACCAGCTGTTACGATAGACGGTAATACCGGGAAGATCGGTTTTCGGCATTCTTCCATTTTCTTATGAAGCACTTCGTATGCATCATAGAGCTTAACCAATCCCGGACTTCCGAAAATAACCATCATCAGATCAATGTTATCAAACCGGTTTTCGCAATAGTCAATAGCAGTTGCCAAGTGTTCGGGAGTTCCTGTTCCGATAATATCAATTGGATTACCTACAGCTGCTCCTGGATATAATTTACTTTTCAGCTCTTCTGCGATAGGTCCGTTTAGATCAGGTACATTCAATCGTCCTTTTGATAACGCATCAGCAAGCATGACTGCCGGACCACCAGCATGAGTAACGATGGCACAATTCTTACCCTTTACTTCTTTCAGGGTAAAGATACTGGCAACAGTAGTTAATTCTTCACGACTGTAGCAACGGACAATACCCGCTTTTCTGAATAAAGCTTCTACGGCTGAATCAGAGCTGGCAATTGCTCCAGTATGAGATGAGGCTGCCCGTTTACCTGATTCCGTACTTCCGGCTTTTATAGCTGTGATTTTACATCCTTTGCGGATTAACGAAGAAGCATGATACAAGAGTTTATCTGGATCTTTGATCTGTTCGATATAAAGCATCTTGATTTTGGAATCCGTGGCTGCGTTGAAATTCCGGTCCATGTATTCCAGAATATCTTCCACACCTAATTGTTTGGAGTTTCCTACCGACCAAACGGATGAGAACCGTAACCCTTTGCTCAATGCTGATTCGATAATGAAGAGGGCTGTACCACCCGAACTGGATATGAAGTCAACACCATCGGGATGAAATTCAGGAATAGGTTGAGTGAATACACCATGGAAATGAATATTCATTAAACCGATGCAGTTAGGACCGATTAAAGATGCACCTACTTCATTGATTGTATGCAAAATTTGATCTTCCAGCTGACCGCCTTCTTTGGTCTCTTCTCCAAATCCGGCAGAGATGATAATAAAGGCTTTTACATTCTTTTGGTGTGCCAGCACATCAACAACTTCAACACAGGCTTTACTTGGAATGGAAAGAATGGCCATTTCCGTTTCCGGTATGTCTTGAACGGAATGATAAGACTTCAATCCTTGAACATCTGTCTCTTTTGCGTTGACAACATACAGACTTCCTTTATATTTACCATCTAACAAATTTCTGACCAGTCGCCCTCCGGGTTTATGTACATTATTAGAACCACCAACGACAACAATGCTTTGAGGGCAAATCAACTCTCTATTAACCATACGTCTTCTCTTTATTGCGTGAATAATCGCAAATATAGAGAATTATTCGAACATTTTGTCTATTCCACCAGGGTAATTTTCTTGTCCTTGTGGTGTTGATTCTGACGATTTGTTAGCGCATGGATCCATGTATTGTTCCGGAATCTCAAATTCTTCTTCTTCGGAATAACCTAAAGACTTGTCGGCATATACTTTTTGCATAAACAAACCATAAACCGGCAGGGCAGAAGCAGCTCCTTGTCCCCATTCCATCCGGTCGAAATGTATGGATCGTTCTTCACCACCTACCCAACAACCGGAAACCAGATTAGGAGTAAAGCCCATGAACCAAGCATCGGAGTTGTTCTGTGTCGTTCCTGTTTTTCCACCCATTGGAGCTTTGATGTGGTAGCGTCCACGAATACGTCCGCCAGTACCACCATCAATTACACTTCTCAACATGTGTAACATCTTGAAGGAAGCATCTTCTGTCAATACTTCGTTCACTTGTGTTGTGAAGTTTGCAATGGTGTTACCGTAAGAATCTTCGATACGAGTTACATATAAAGGCTCAACACGGATACCTTGGTTGGCAAAGGTTGAGTAGGCACTTACCATTTCACCGACAGAAACATCCGGAGTTCCCAGACAGACTGAAACAACAGGATCTATCTCGCCTTTTAATCCGAAGGAGTGTAATAAGCGCACAAATGTATAAGGTGATAATTTACTCATTAAATATGCTGTTACCCAGTTATCCGAATTCTGTAATCCCCATTGGATACTTACCATTTCTCCAATCCGTTTCTTGTTGGAGTTTCTCGGAATCCACAATTTACCATTCTCGTCAGTCAGTTGCTGCTGAACGTGCAACATTTCATCACACGGACTAATTCCTTCAATCATGGCTAAAGAGTATAAGTACGGCTTGATGGTTGAACCGATTTGCCGACGTCCTCCGTTTACCATATCGTATTGGAAGTAGTTATAATCAATGCCGCCTACGTATGCTTTTACATGTCCATTGTGTGGATCCATTGACATGAATGCTGAACGCAAGAAGCCTTTGTGGTAGCGGATAGAATCCCAAGGAGACATGAGGGTGTCAACCGGACCATCCCATGTAAATACCCGCATTTCCACTGGCTTTTGGAATTCTTTTCTCATCTCTTCCTCTTTCATGCCACTTTTCTTCATCGAACGATACCGATCAGTCTGATGCATGGCGCGCATCAAGATTGTATCGACTTCGCCTGCCCGCAGATCTCGGGAGAACGGAGCATAGCTTCTTCCTTTTTTCTCTCTTGTGAATTGAGGTTGAAGGTATTCACCAATATGTTCACGAACGGCTTCTTCCGCATATTTCTGCATACGGGAATCAATCGTCGTATAGATTTTCAGACCATCCGTATACAGGTTATAAAATTCTCCATCTGCACGTTTGTTCTTGTTGCACCAGCCATACAACGGATTTGTTTCCCATGAAACGGAATCTTCTTTGAACTTTTGTTCTTGCCAAGAGGCGTAATTCTTTCGGTTCGGCTTTTTGGCTGTTAAAGTCATACGTAAGTATTCCCGGAAATACGGAGCTAAACCTTCTTTGTGGTCAATGCGTTTGAACCGAAGCTTTAACGGGAGCTTTTTCAGCGAGTCACATTCAGCTTGTGTTATGTATCCGGCCTTTTGCATTTGGTCGAGTACGGTATTTCTACGGCCGCGTGTACGTTCGTTTCTGCGAACCGGATTAAAATAAGATGGATTCTTGCACATACCAACCAAGGTCGCTGCTTCTTCTATACTCAGCGTCTTCGGTGTTTTCCCGAAATAGACAGAGGCTGCCGATTGGATTCCTACCGCGTTATAAAGGAAATCGAACTTATTCAGGTACATATTGATGATTTCCTCTTTGGTGTAATATCGTTCCAACTGCACGGCAATTACCCATTCAATAGGTTTTTGGAAAAGACGTTCCATGAAGTTATCGGCACTTGGCGAGAATAACTGCTTGGCTAATTGCTGAGTGATGGTACTTCCTCCACCACCGCTTTTCTGCATCAAAATACCTCGTTTAATGATGGCTCGGAACAGACCGATTGCATCAATACCGCTGTGTTCTGCGAAGCGGATATCTTCCGTTGCGATCAAGGCTTTTACCAAATCGGGTGATAAATCGTTGTATGTAACGAAGATTCGGTTGTCTGAACTATGGGCATAACTTCCGATTGTTTTTCCATCTGAAGAAATAACCTGTGATGCATATTTGTCAATTGGGTTTTCCAATTGTTCCACAGGTGGCATATATCCGATTGAGCCGTTGGCAATAGCTGCGAAAAGCATATAGACGGCAGCTATGCCGGCGATGAATAATGACCAAAATAGAATTAAGAAACCTTTTGTTACTTTTGATGCCATTGTTTATTGGGTATTTGCTATGATAACAGACGGCAAAGATACGTATTTCTTTCCAAACTGTTTCTGCTTTTTAGGAAAGAGAATGAATAATCCTGCGTTAAGAATGAGATTTTAACCGAAGGTTTGTGTACTTTTGTGTGGCTAAAAAAGGAAAATATGATGTCAAGAAGAAAAATCAACAATTGGCACTTGATCAAAGGACAGCCTTTGACCGAGTTGGACAAGCAAGTGCTGTATTACCAGAATAAAGGACATTTGGTTCCGAAGCGAAGCCTGATAAAGACTCCGGAGCAGATCGAAGGAATCCGTCGAAGTGGTGTGGTGAATACAGGCGTCCTCGATTTGGTGGAAAGTGAAATTAAAGAAGGTATGTCGACCGAGCAGATCGATAAGCTGGTTTATGAATACACGATGGATCATGGAGCTATTCCGGCTCCGCTTCATTACGAAGGGTTTCCGAAAAGCGTTTGTACTTCGATCAACGAGGTGGTTTGTCATGGAATTCCCAGTGAGAAGGAGATTTTGCGGGACGGAGATATTATAAATGTAGATGTCTCTACGATTTTGGACGGATATTATTCGGATGCTTCCCGCATGTTTATGATCGGGAATGTTTCTCCCGCCAAACGTCGTTTGGTAGAAGTAACGAAAGAGTGTTTGCAGATTGGTATGGAAGTTGCCAAACCTTTTGGCTTTGTCGGGGATATAGGTCATGCCATCCAGAAACATGCCGAAAAGAACGGTTATTCTGTCGTGCGTGATTTATGTGGTCATGGTGTCGGTTTGGAATTTCACGAAGAACCCGAAGTTACTCATTTTGGAAAGAAAGGAACCGGAATGTTATTGGTGCCCGGTATGGTATTTACCATTGAGCCCATGATTAATATGGGGCGGTATGATGTTTATATCGATGCTGATGATAACTGGACGGTCTTAACCGATGATGGTTTGCCTTCAGCCCAATGGGAACATACCTTTGTAATGACGGACCATGGATTGGAAATATTGACTCATTAAACGGAATGTTCTTGATATAGACAGACGGCACGGATTCCTTCTTCTAGATGGTAATCCGTGCCGCATTTGTTTCTTATTGTTATAGCCGATAGGCAATTCCCAAAGAAAGGTAGATGTTATACATCTTATAAGATAAACCTTCGAAGTCGGAGGGAAAGATCGGGACTAATCCCCAAGATAGCTGAGCTGTTGCGGCTATCTTCTTGGTGAAGAACCAGTCTCCTGAAGCCATAATACCGGCATCAAACGAACGAACTTCTTCTGCGAAGTCGTAGGTGGCACTTTCTACATTGATTTTCTCTCCGGTGGGACCGCCGTTTCGGATATATCCGTCTGATGCGACACCTTCGAATTTGGCATCATTCTGGAAGGCTACATAACCTCCCAGTCTGACAGACCATTGATCGTTAGGTCGCCAGGCTGCCAGGCTGCCATAAGGGGTAATACCAGATATCCGTTACGGACATTTGTCTGGTCTTTTCCGGAAAAGGTTCCGGTGAATTTACCTGAATGATCACCTTCACCGACAACCAGGCTTGTATATAAGTATTTTACATCAGCTTCTACTTTCATTCCCTTCAAGTCGATGGCCAAACCAGTTGTTACGCCCCAGTTCGGATCGAGCCAGCGGGTTAGGTGGAAAGCCAACGTTCCGCCAAATCCGGGTTTCCAATAATTGATTTTACGGATTTCGGCTGGGATAGGAAACGGACTGGTTCCTCCTAAATTATAAGCTGCAAAGACTTTCTTTTCCCAATGTTGTCTGAACTCTTGGGCATTTATAGACAGGCTTACTGACATAAACAGTAAACATGTTACGATGTATTTGATCCATATTCTTTTCATATCATAATCCTTTCTTTTAGTATGACGAAACAACTTCGTCGTCTTCCGTAATTATCTTCGCATCATCAACAATCAGTTCACTGCCGGGCGTTCCTTCATACCGGTCTCCCCAAAAACTGGAAGAGAAAACTACTGCCAGCTTATATTCGTGTTTGCTAAAATCAATTACTTCATCATTCAAACGTTTGAACTCGATGTCGAAAGCATGCAGTTCTTCACCATCAGTTGATGAACGGTCGGGAAGCATTGCCTGCAAGATGATATTGGGATGATTGTGTACATTTGTTCCATCCAAGACTTGCAGGTTTTCATCAATCCGATAGAAAACGGCATAAATGGCACACGAATCTTTTACTCCCGGTTTGGGATTTCCGTCCGAACCAATGTAATCTCCCGTACCTGCCTTATACTTATAGTAACCGGTGAAACGGACTGGTATTTGATTGAACGGTTGTCCCATTTGTGTAGCAGTCAATGGATCTTTCAGGGCATTCAGTAAGTTCATTTTGCCTGTATATAAAGAACCGGCTACGATTGGAATGTATTGAATGCCTAAAATACTGCCCGGTCCTTCTTTGGTAATCATCTTGGCTGCAAAACCGTCGTTGTGTTCGATTGCGTATGTAGGATACTGTTCCGGTACCGGAAATTGCTGGTACAAGGCAACACCCTGATTACTGGTTGAGAAGATACTGTATGTAGTACCGTCGTTCGTCTTTTGTACGGGCGTTGCATAATGGAAGGAACTGTTTTCTTCCCAGTATGAAAACTCGAAGTTCTTCATCAGTGATGTATAGACATCTTCGTCGTCCATCACAATCATCTGTACTTTATAATCGCGGGTATGAATACCGTCTTGTGCTGTTACCCGATAAGTAACCGGGTTGGTAAAATCAACGGTTTCACCCGAAGCCGGAGATACGGTTGAGAATTCATTGACTGTTACTTCCGGAGCCAGGGCTGTCAGATCGGCCTTTTTATTCAGCAACACTTGAATTGTATTCTGTCCTTGATTGATGACGGGGTCACTGAACAAAAGCTCCGACGGGAGCGTGAATGATTCTATTTCTGCTTCCGGGCATAAAGGCTCGTCTTGTATGCAGGATGTCAACCCTATACAAATCCATAGGGTAGTGATTATTCCTCGTAGTGTCTTCATCTGTGCGATTTAACTATTTATTGTTTCTATGTAATTATACCTCAATAAAATGAACAAGTAGGATCCTGAATAAGTTGACCGGTCGAAGAGAAACTTGATTCTTTTAACGAAAAGCAGGTAACCTGATTTATTCGAATCGGATACTTCGGGCCGGACTTATTTGAGTGATCAGATATGATGGTCCCAACATCATTAACATGGAAATAGCCAGTGTCCCGATATTTAATAAGATCAGTGAGGTAATACTCAAATCTATGGGAACGGCATCCAGGTAATAGATAGTTGGATCCAGTTTGAGTATATGGGTTGTTGATTGAAGTACACAAATGGCAATTCCAATCAGATTTCCCCAAAGCATTCCTTTGCCGATGAGGAAGAAAGATACATATAAGAATACTTTCCGGATGCTCCGGTTATTCTGTCCTAAGGCTTTCAGAATACCGATCATATTGGTGCGTTCCAGAATAATGATCAATAAGCCGGAGATCATGGTAAAGCCGGCAACAGCCAGCATAAGTACCAGAATCACTACCACATTGATGTCGAGTACGTCCAGCCAGCTGAATATCATTGGATTCAGATCTTTAATGGATCGGACATAATAACTGTTCCCTTGGCGATCTTGTCGGTTGGCCATCTCGAAGTAAAGGTCTTCGGCTGTCTGGTCGAGTTGGTCATAATCATGTACCAATAGTTCGATACCGCTAACCTGATCGTCATCCCATCCATTCAAACGTCTTACTTGTCTGATATCGGCAAAGACAAACAGTTTGTCGTAGTCGGCAAAACCGGTTTCGTAGATACCTGAAATGTGAAACTTCCGTACGCGGACTTCTTCTCCTACAAAGTAGGTCAGGAATGAATCGTTCAGCTTTAAACCCAACAAATCGGAAAGATATTTAGAGATCAGTACGTCAGTCGACCGCTTGTTTGGATCGAAATGCAGGATATCTCCTTCTTTCAGGTTTTTCTTCAGGAAAGTCCAGTCGTATTGCTCGTCAATACCTTTCAAGACAATCCCTTGGAAATCCTGTTCTGTTTTCAGAATTCCCGGCTTAGTAGCAAAGGGTTCCACGTGGGCAATTGCCGGATTGGCAGCCAACGCTTGCAATAAAGTATCCGAAAAGGCAATCGGTATGGTTTCGTAGGAGGTGTTGTTGTCGAAATTGGAGATCTGGATATGTGTACCGAACCCGATGACTTTATTCCGTACTTCTTTCTTGAATCCGATAACGATGGCCACAGAAAGAATCATGACAGCCAAACCAAGCGCAATGCCAATCATGGCAATCCGGATAGCCGGTGGCGTAGCTTGTCTGTCACCTTCCTTGTTGAAATGTATCTTTCTTGCGATAAAAAGTTCCAGATTCATCCAGTTTCTTTTGATTAAATGGTTCTGCCCGGATAGGCTTCAAGTGCCTTCTTTAGTACGATCAAGGCATTCGCCAAGTCTTCTTTCTTCAGCACGTAAGCCATACGTACCTCGTCTTTTCCCAGTCCGGGTGTTGTATAGAAGCCCGAAGCCGGAGCCATCATAACGGTCTGTCCTTCGTATTCGAAGTCGCTCAAACACCAAGCGCAGAACTTATCGGCATCATCTACCGGCAATTTGACGACTGTATAGAACGCACCCATCGGAATCGGCGAATAACATCCCGGAATCCGGTTTAATCCGTCGATCAGGAATTTACGGCGTTCTACATATTCATTATATACGTTCAGCATGTAATCATTGGGTGTATCCAACGATGCTTCGGCAATAATCTGACCAATCAAAGGCGGACTCAAACGGGCCTGGCACCATTTCATGACATTCTCTTTTACCATCTGGTTCTTGGTGATCAAGGCTCCGATACGGATACCGCATTCGCTGTACCGCTTGGATACCGAGTCAACCAGTACGACGTTGTTTTCAATCCCTTCCAAATGAAAAGCAGAAATATAGGGTGCGCCGGTATAACAGAATTCGCGATAGACTTCGTCCGAGAATAAGAACAGATCGTATTTCTTGACAATGTCGCGAATCTGATTCATCTCTTTCTGTGTATATAAATACCCGGTCGGGTTGTTCGGATTACAGATCAGGATCGCTTTTGTACGAGGGGTGATCAGCTCTTCAAAGCGTTCGACCGACGGCAGGGCGAAACCTTCGTCGATGGTAGAAGGGATCGTCTTGATCACAGCTCCACACGAAATAGCAAATGCCATGTAGTTGGCATACGCCGGTTCGGGAACGATAATCTCATCTCCCGGATCCAGACAAGCCATAAACGAGAAAAATACGGCTTCCGAACCACCGGTGGTAATGATAATATCGTCAGCATCTACCAGGATATTAAACTTCGCGTAATATTTCACTAACTTTTCACGGAAACTACGGATTCCTTCGCTGGGCGAATATTCAAGCACCGTACGATCAATATGGCGCATCGCCTCCATTGCGACTTCGGGTGTTGGCACATCCGGTTGCCCGATATTGAGGTGATACACTTTGATTCCTTTAGCTTTTGCCTGATTGGCCAGCGGAACAAGTTTTCTGATAGGAGAAGCCGGCATATTGACTCCTCGTTGTGAGATATTCGGCATTATTTCTTAATTTTTGTTCATTTGAAACACAAAGATAGGGATTAATTGCTAATCGCCAAGGTAGATGGGCTTTTTATTTCTAAGTTTTCATTCCTGTACATCTTCTCTTCGGAGGATGTTTCTAACGCTTCTGGCAGAGTATCTCAAGGATCGTAGTTGAAACCTCACTTGTTTTTAATTTTTTGACAGATGTCGAAAAGCTTTAGCATATTTGTCAAAAAGCTTTATCACATATATGGAAAAGCTTTACGACAATAGTCAAAAAATTACTTTGCAGGCAATTATTCCCTATATCCTGCCGGATAAGGAACTGCGAAGAGTTGGGCGTGGGATTATTTTTAAGTCGGAATATCGGGTTATTCCAATATTTTGAATATATTTGCCCTTTCAAAAGCATATAATTGCATAATTTTAATTGTGGGTGGCAGTGATTAGGAATAATATCGAAACTAATTGGAAATATATACATTAATAATTAATAAGTAATAAAGACATGAAGAAAATTACTCAGTGGGTAGTTGGAGCTTGCGCAGCGTTCGCGCTTATCTCTACTCCCGTATCCATGAACGCACAATCTTTGTCTCCTTCCACAAAGTGGCATTGGGAGAAGGGAACGATCGTAATTGATACACCCGAACGTCCGGCTGGTCAGCAGCACGCTTTGGGTTTGAAAGCGCCTAAGTTGAATGTTGTACGCGTAGCCTTCGTAGGTTTGGGTATGCGTGGTCCGGGTGCTGTTGAACGTTTCACTTATATACCAGGTGTTCAGATTGTAGCCTTGTGTGATTATGAGAAAGATCGTGCTGAAAAGTGCCAAGATATTTTGCGTAAGGCAAGTCTGCCGCCTGCTGCTATTTATTCAGGAGCTGAAGGCTATAAAGAACTTTGCCAGCGTGAAGACGTAGACTTGGTATACATCGCTGCCGATTGGGATCATCACTTCCCGATTGCCAAATGTGCACTTGAAAACGGTAAGCATACGGCGATCGAAGTACCGTCTGCCATGAATCTGGAACAATGCTGGGAGCTGATCAACTTATCTGAAAAGACTCGCAAGCATTGTATGATTTTGGAAAACTGCTGTTACGACTGGTTTGAAATGAATACCTTGAATATGGCACAACAAGGTGTATTCGGAGAAGTAATCCGTGCTCAGGGTGCTTATATTCATAACTTGGATGACTTCTGGGATTACTATTGGAAGAACGGAAAAGAAGACAAGTTAGGTTGGCGTTTGCGCTATAATAAGGAAAATCGTGGTGACGTATATGCTACTCACGGCTTAGGCCCGGTTGCTCAGGCGTTGGATATCCACCGTGGTGACCGCATGACTACTTTGGTTGCTATGGATACGAAGTCGGTTCATGGTAAAGCTTTGGTTGAAAGAGCAACAGGCGAGAAGTGTGATAACTTCCGCAATGGCGACCATACAACTACTTTGATCCGTACTGAAAACGGTAAGGTAATCGAAATCCAGCATGACGTAATGAATCCGCAGCCATACAACCGTTTGTATCAGCTGACTGGTACAAAAGGTTTCGCCAATAAGTATCCGGTAGAAGGTTATGCTATTGATTCAAAGCAGATGGCAGCATCAGGTGTTCAGCCGAAGGTAGATAACCTGAGCACACACTCTTTCTTGCCGAAAGAAGAAATGGATGCTTTGGTTGCCAAATTCCAGCACCCGATCTTGAAGAAATACGGTGAAATGGCTAAAGAAGTAGGTGGTCATGGTGGTATGGACTTCATCATGGACTCTCGTCTGGTATATTGCTTGCAGAACGGCTTGCCATTGGATATGGACGTATATGATTTGGCTGAATGGTGTAGCTTGGCTGAACTGGGAGCCATTTCTATGGATAACGGTTGTGCAGCCGTTGCTTTCCCTGACTTCACTCGCGGACATTGGAACGATGTAAAAGGATACAAACATGCGTTTGCAACTCCGGAAGAAGAAGAAGCTTCTATGAAGATTGCTCAAGAGTTTACTGCAAAACAGAAAGAACTGGGAGCAAAAGAATGGGAAAAAATAGCCAAGAAAGAAGCAAAGGCTGCTAAGAAAGCTGCCAAGAAGTAAAATAAGTAAATAAGTTGACAAGGGAACATGGCTTTAAGGAGCATTGTTCCCTTGTTTTCTTCTTGACTTGTCGATTCGCTAACTTTTTAAATCTATCTGACTGACCATGAAAATAAATCCTTTTTATTGGGCTTTGCCCTTGAGTATATGGCTGGGATGCAGCTGCAGTTCTTCTATCAAGAAGGGCGAATTGGAAACTATTGCTGTCGGATCGGCCTATTCCGCTTTAACTACCATAAAGGCATCTGATTATTTCCAGCATATAACGTATATTCCACTCGAAACGACTGATAGTGTATTGGTCGGCAATGCGCCTTCCATTCGTCTGGCTGGAAACCGTTTGATAGTTTCTTCGGCCCAAAAACAATGCTTTTCTTTCAATAAATCAGATGGTCGTTTTGTAGCTTCTGTCGGACATATTGGAAATGATCCGGAAGGATGTCGGGAATTGACCGGCTGGCTTGATGCAGAAAATGGATATCTTTATTTTTCGAAAGGTGACGGCGTTTCTGCTGTTTATGATACGGAAGGAAATTTTATCGGCACCTCGAAAGAAGTAGAATTGAGTGAAGGCTTGTTTGGAATTGATTCGAATGATTACTTGGATAAGCAAATCCGGGTGAAACACTTGCCGGCTTCTGCCACAAAACCCGACCGGATAGTTCTTTACCAAGATACTACCTTATTGGCATCTTATCCTTCTCATGGAGCTGAAAAGGCGGTTTTCTCCGGAAATCCGGCAGACATCGAAAGCATCGCTGTATTCCAACAGGCATTGATGGGGCATTCGATGATTTTTATCCGTTACAAAAGCGGTGAAGAACAGGGTATCATCTCAACTGAACATCCTTTCTGGCATGTGGGAGAGAAGTTATATTTCCGTGAATACTTTAATGATACCATTTATCAGGTAACGAAAGAAGGATTAGTGCCTGAACGGCGATTTGATTTCGGGACTATGACGTGGAAGCGGGAGGACCGGTATGATGTTCAGAAAGACGAAGCAATCTATCCGTTGGAAGTAATGGAAAACGACCGGTTCTTGTGGTTACGTTTTGTTGTCAATCTTTATCGGCAAGACAAGCGAAAAGCCTATAATGCACTTTATCTGAAGGAAACCGGAGAAGTAAAGGTTGCTGCTTATGAGGAAGGACTAGAAAATGACCTGAACGGATTCTTGTCTTTACAACCCACTTTCGTAACGGCCGACGGAGAATTTGCCCAGATAATTCCAGCCGAAACCATAGCTGAATGGTTTGAAGAACATCCGGATGCAGCAGAACTTCCGAAAGAAGTGAAAGCCTTGAAAGAAATCACGGCAGAAGATAATCCGGTGGTTGTCTTGATGAAGTAAACTTGCTGAAGGATACAATCTGCATATATAGCAAAAGAGACTTTGACGTTCACCATCAAAGTCTCTTTTGTTTATGAACAAGCAACGATATTACTTGTTATCTGCCAAGTAAGAATCCGGAGCAACATCGAAACCAGCCAAACGATTGTTGTTGTTGGTTACGTTGATTAATGCTACGTATTTACGATATTGATCACGATTCAACACTTTCTTCATCAACTTCAAATTGCTGTAAATTGCTTTCTGCATTTTTACTTCTTTCTGATCTTCTGAAGCACGCAAACTTGCCTTCTGCATTTCGTGGAAGTATTCATTGATGTTTTCTACTTCTCTAACCTGATCAGAAGTCAACTGCAAATAACAGCTCAACTGATATGTATTAGCTGAGAACGGAATCTTTTTGTTATTTGCAAAACTAACTGTTGCGCTCATCAATACAGCAGCAACGAATAAACCTAAACGTTTCATAATCAATAATCCTAAAATAATTAAACCTAAAAACAACCTAAAATGTAACCTAAACTCTCTATACCAACATCCCGTGTTGATATCATTTCTTTTTCGGAGGCAAAGATATAAATGTGTTTTATAGCATAACTATCCGGCATTATTAATAATTGTGAATTGTATGTCGTAATTGATGTAAATCAAGGAATATGGCTTTACTTTAGCAATAATAGGGTATAAATGTAGAACTAAATGAAATGATTTTGTAATAATCGTTGTCATTCTGTAATACTATTTCCCTGTTTTATTCCGTTCATACGAGGCCTTTGTCCAATGCCAGTATACGAATAGAGAGGCCACACAGCAAAGTGATCCGAAAAGATAAGCGGCCGACAAGCTGATGTGTGCAGATATAAAACCGGCTAAAAGCATTCCGATACCGACTCCCACGTCAAATGAAGTCAGATACGTAGAAGTCGCAGTTCCGCGCAGGCTGTGTGGCGCCACATTGACGAACAGACATTGAAAAGCCGGTACTCCTGTTCCGAATCCGATCCCGATGAATAAGGCTGCTCCATAGAATACTTCAGGACGATGGATGGTGGCAAACAAGGCGAAAGATAGGATCAGGCAGATAATGGAAGAAGAGGCAACCTGATGAATCTTGCCATGATCAACCAAACGACCGGAGATTAATCTGGAAATACCAACACCAATGGCCATGAATACAAAGAAGTAACCGGGTTCAGCGATTCCAATTTCTTTTCCATACAATACGACAAACGAGGTAAGCATGCCATAAGGTATGGCTATTAATATATAGGAAGCAGCGGCAGGCAATGCCGTGAGCAAAATGAACCGGTCTAATGAAAAGGCCGGACGCTTGACTGGTTTACGGGTTGGATACTGAATGAACAAAACCGAAAGTATGCCTGCCAGGGAAATACCCAGACAAATCCAGATAATGGATGAAAAGCCATGATGGGCATAGGCAGCGACAGCGACTAACGGAGCCAATGACATGGCCAGGTTGATAGTCAGTCCGTAAAATCCCATTCCTTCGCCTCTTCTTTCGGAAGGTATCACATCAATGGTTATGGTGTTACCGGCAACAGATGTTAATCCCATGAAGCCTCCTTGCAAGAAACGGATGAGCAGCAACAAGCCCAAAGTCGTAAAGAAATAACCGAAGAAGAATATTCCGAATAATGTGAATGCGAACAGATACAATGGCTTGCGGGAAAAACAATCAACCAGATATCCGGAAAAAGGACGGACACACAAGACGCCAATTGTATAACTGGACAAAGCAATCCCAACTTCCGATTTTCCGATACCCAATTCTTCTGTCAGATAGACTGGCATAGTAGGCATCAGCATGTAGAACGCAAAGTTCATGAGGAAGTAGGATAGACAACATTGCACGAAATTGCGGTTCCACAAAATCGGTTTCCCTGATGATTCCATGTTGTTATTGTTTATCAAGCCCATTCACTTAGTTCCAGCCAGCGCATTGTCTTTTCATCCAGCTCTTCTATCAAGGCAGTGATCCGAGCTGATTTAGCCAGCAATTCTTCGGTAGATAACGTACCGCTGCTCATGGCTGTTTCCAGTTCTTTCTTTTCTGCTTCCAAAGCCGGTATTTCAGCATCGAGGGCTTCAAATTCTTTCCTTTCTTTGAAGGTCAGACGTCGTTTGACTTCCTTTTCCGGTCGTCGGCTCTTTTCTTCGACAACAGCTTGCTTACTTTGCAAGGCCTGTTCTTCTTGTTTCTTCAGCGCATCCTGTTCTTCTTTCCAAGTTCGGTATTGCGTATAGTTACCCGGAAAGTCTTTGATATCTGCATTCCCGCGGAATACCAGCAAATGATCAACTACTTTATCCATGAAGTAACGGTCGTGCGATACAACAATCACGCATCCTTTGAAGCTGCGCAGATATTCTTCCAGTACATTCAGCGTGATAATATCAAGATCGTTTGTGGGCTCGTCTAATACCAGGAAGTTTGGATTCCGCATCAATACGGTACATAGATACAAACGACGTTTTTCTCCACCACTTAGCTTATAAACATAACTATGCTGGCGGTCGGGTGTGAACAAGAAATAATTCAGGAATTGGGAAACACCCATTTTGCGTCCGTCGCCTAAATCAACGTATTCGGCAATGTTCTGTACGACATCAATCACCTTCATCTGTTCGTCGAACTGCAAACCTTCCTGACTATAATACCCGAAACGAACGGTTTCTCCGATATCAAAATGTCCGCTGTCGGGTTGAATTTCGCCTAACAGCATTTTGATAAAGGTAGATTTACCGGTTCCGTTATTCCCCACAATACCCATTTTCTCGTAGCGGGCAAAGGTATAATTGAAGTGATCGGTAATCTTTAAATCGTCAAACCGTTTACATACATCGACAGCATCGAAAATCTTGGAACCGATATAGGAAGCCTTAACATCTAAGTTTACGTGTCCGGCTTCACGTTGTTGATGGGCTTTTTTCTCTAATTCGTAAAACGCATCAATACGATATTTGGCTTTTGTCCCGCGTGCCTGTGGCTGACGGCGCATCCAATCCAGCTCTTTTCGCAACAGATTGCTGGCCCGTTCCACCTCAGCGTTCTGCGCATCAATACGTTCTTGTCTTTTTTCCAGATAATAACTGTAATTACCTTTGTATTGATAGATTTGTTTTCGGTCAATCTCTATGATTTCACTGCATACACGATCGAGGAAGTAACGGTCGTGTGTCACCATCAAAATACTGATCGTTGAACGGTTCAGGTAATCTTCCAGCCACTCGGTCATTTCCAGATCCAAATGGTTAGTCGGCTCATCCAGGATGATCAGTTCCGGTTCTGTTATCAGAACATTCGCTAAAGCGACCCGTTTTAATTGTCCTCCGGAAAGACTTTCTACTTTCTGTTCCAAGTTATGAATCTTCAGTTCTCCCAGAATTTGTTTGGCGCGTTGCTCATAATCCCAGGCTTTCAGGCTGTCCATTCGTTCGAGTAAACTGTTTAGCTTATCGGTATCGTTATCCATTAAGGCCTGTTCATATTCGGCTAATAGGCGGACTGTTTCATTTTGGGAATAAAAACAAGCCTGTAGCACGGTCAATCCTTCCGGATAATGCGGTGCCTGTTCCAGATAACCCACCCGCAAGTCGTTACGGAAAACGATAGAACCCTCGTCATAATCCTCTTTACCGGCGATGATATTCAGGAGCGTTGTTTTACCGGAACCGTTTTTGGCTATCAAACCTATCTTTTGTCCTTGTGCGACACCAAAAGTTATATTCTCGAAGAGTACCAAATCACCGAAACTCTTCGTCAATCCATCCACTTGAAGAAAACTAACCATTCAACTTAATTTTTAAATGTTACGCAAAGATATATGAAGCGAACCAATTTTTAGGATAAAACGAAAAGAAAAGCGATAGGCGAGTGGCTTTTTCAAAACCAACGGGAATTGATTTTAATATTCGTATGTATCAGAAACGATTCCCGTATCTTTTGCTGATACAGAATTTGGGGTATAAAAAACAGGTTATAATAACACCGTTGTATTATTATAACCTGTCTGTCTTATGGGTTGATCCAATCTTTCTTATTGCAACGTAGCTGCAATTGCATCTACCAGCTTCTTCACATTGGCATTGTTGGGATTCAATGCTAATGCTTTATCCAAATATTCTTTTGCTTCTTTCAACTGAGCATCAGCTTTGGCTTTTTCAGCTTTGTACTTATCGGGTTCAGAAGTTGCCAGCGGAGTAGCTTTTTGTAAAGCTGTAGCACCTTGATTATACAACATAGCACCTAAACTATACAAAGCACCTTCCTGGTATTTCTTGTTGGAAGCGATTAATACATTTTTGTATAAAGCTTCAGCACCAGCGATATCACCTTTCTTTTGGGCAGCCTGTCCTTGTTTGATACAATATGAATACAATAACTTTTCCAAATTGGCGTTTCCAGGAAGTGCTTTCAAACCAGCTTCAACAGTCGAAACAAATTCTTCTGTTTTATTCAAGTTACGATAAGCCATTGCTTCACCTGTGTAAGAATCATCCAAATTGTAGTTGTATTTTACTGCCATATCGAAATACTTGGCCGCTTCTTCATACATTTTGGCTTGGTTTGCACTAAAACCACAATTGAAGATACGAACTGTATCTTTGTATTCCGTCAACTTCAAATACTCACCATATTTTGCTACGGCTTCAGGGTAGTTTTTTGCTTTCAAGGCAGCATCACCTTCATCTCTTAATTTTTCTGCATCCTGAGCAAAAACATTTCCAATGCTTAAGCAAAATGCAACTAGTAATACAATTTTTTTCATGGTTATTCTCTTATTTATTAAAAACGCCTGCTAATATAGATAACCGATAAGATATATCCAAACCTATTATGTTTTTTTAGCTTTTACAGAAATTTTACGTTTTATAAATTCAAATAGCTTTTGGGGTGATAAATTCTTTCATGCGGCAGCCATTTTGGAATAGTTTACAGGCCATTTGGGCAACTCGTCCGATTTGTCGGGCTGTATAAGAAGGCTCAAGAGCTTCTTTCAAGGATACTGGTGCCGGATGAATAGAAAAGCAAGAAACGAGAGAATCGTTCTCTATGTCTTCATTTTCTTCTATGCAGTTTCCTGTCAATACAATAACGGGAATCTGATACGATCGTGCCGACTTGACGATACCATCTACTACTTTCCCTTGCGATGTCTGTTGGTCCACTTTCCCTTCTCCGGTAATAATCAAGTCTGCATCCTGGATGATTGAGTCGAAGTTCACGCTGGCTTTTACTTGATCAATACCGGATATTAAGCGGGCATTCAGAAATGCAACACAACCTCCACCTAAACCTCCGGCAGCACCGGCGCCGGCAACCGACTGGATATCCAGGCCCATTTCATCTTGGATTAGTTGAGCAAAAGATCTTAATCCTTGATCCAATAGTTGTACTTGCTCTTGGTTAGCTCCTTTTTGGGGCGCAAATATACAGGCCGCTCCGTTTTCTCCGTAAAAAGGATTCTTTACATCGGTGGCTACTTCGATGATACATGTCTTGAGTTGAGGTAATATCCGGGAAGAATCCACCTGGGTTATTTGTGATAAACAGCTGCCACCGTCGCCGATTTCTTCACCTTCTTTATTGAGAAACCGGAATCCTAAGGCTTGTAACATACCGACACCGGCATCGTTGGTTGCGCTTCCTCCGATACCCAATAAGATATGTTTACAACCCCGCTGTAAGGCATCCGCAATCAATTGTCCGGTACCGTATGATGTTGTATGCATAACGTTACCTTCCTTCCAGGGAATCAGTGGCAAGCCACTGGCTGATGCCATTTCGATAACTGCCATTTTCAGTTGTGGAATCCAACCATAAACAGCTTGGACGGGAGCACGCAGAGGACCGTCAACCTGACAAGTTACTTTTTCTCCTCCGAGGGCTTGTGTTAAGGCATCCACTGTTCCTTCTCCTCCATCAGCCATGGGGATTTTACAGATCCGACATTCAGGCCATACTTTCCTGACTCCTTTTTCAATGGCATCTGCCAGATCTTTGGAGCTCAGACAACCTTTGAACGAATCAATGGCTATAACAATTTTCTTCATATTGAGACAATCAGATAATCGTACATACAAAAAAAGAATACAGACAAATCTGCTTTCTGCAAATCTGCCTGTATTCTTTTATTCATAAACTATCGGTTCGGATTATAATCCCTGACCATGACAGTTCTTATATTTCTTACCACTTCCACAAGGGCATAAGTCGTTTCGTCCGACACGCTTTTCTGCGCGAACGGGTTCTTGAGTAGCTGTTGATTCGCCATCAGTACCCGGTTTTTCGGCACGATACTTACTCATGTCTTCATGTTCTTCTTCTTTTGCTTTCTCAATCATAATGCGCTGACGAGCTTCTGCTGCTGCTTGGATAGCAGCTGCCTGCTGAGCGGCCATCTGTGCCTGCATAGCTGCCCGGCGAGCTTCAAGTTCTTTCCGTTCTTCTTCAGTTACTGTGTGAACCGGAATTTGTCCGCGCATCAAAATAGCTACGGTCTTGCGGTTCATAACGTCTACCATATCTTTGAACAAGTTGTAAGACTCCAACTTATAGATCAATAACGGATCTTTGTGCTCATAACTTGCATTCTGTACTGAATGACGCAGTTCGTCCATTTCACGCAAGTGTTCTTTCCAAGCTTCATCGATTGTAAGCAATACCGTTCTCTTCTGGAATGCTTTTACGATACTCTTTGATTCAGTCTCGTAAGCTTCTTTCAAGTTACATGAAACGTTATACATACGTTTACCGTCTGTGATCGGAATCATGATGTTTTCGTAAGTAGCACCTTGGTTTTCGTATACCTGCTTGATCACCGGATTAGCTACTTGTGCCATACGTTCCGTACGTTGTTTGTAGGTAGCCAAAGCAGATTCGAATAACTTCTCGCCCAAAACATCGGCTTTCATGCCCTTGAATTCATCTTCAGTAAACGGAGGTTCCATGGCAAATGTTTTGAACAATTCGATCTTGAAGCCTTCATAGTCCAGACTGTCTGCAAACTGATCGGCAATAGCGATGGCAGTATCGTAAATAGTGTTCAATACATCCAGTCCGATACGTTCTCCCATCAAGGCATGACGACGACGGGTGTAGATAACGTTACGTTGTGAGTTCATAACATCATCGTATTCCAACAGACGTTTACGGATACCGAAGTTGTTTTCTTCAACTTTCTTCTGTGCGCGTTCTACCGACTTGCTCAACATAGAGTGTTCCAAAACTTCTCCTTCCTTGAAGCCCAGCTTATCCATCAGGTTGGCGATCTTTTCGGAAGCGAATAAACGCATCAGGTCATCTTCCAATGAAACGAAGAATACAGAAGATCCCGGGTCTCCCTGACGACCGGCACGACCTCGTAACTGACGGTCTACACGACGGCTTTCGTGACGTTCCGTACCGATGATAGCCAAACCACCAGCATCTTTTACCTCTTTCGATAATTTGATATCCGTACCACGACCAGCCATGTTGGTAGCAATAGTAACCGTACTGCTTTGTCCGGCGAGAGCTACAATCTCAGCCTCCTTCTGATGCAATTTAGCATTCAATACATTGTGCTTGATCTTGCGGAGCGTCAACATACGGCTCAGCAATTCGGAAATTTCAACAGATGTTGTACCAACCAGTACCGGACGACCTGCGTTTGTCAGTTGAACGATCTCTTCGATTACAGCGTTGTATTTCTCGCGTTTGGTCTTATAGATACGGTCGTTCATATCAATACGGGCTATCGGACGGTTTGTCGGAATTACGACAACATCCAATTTGTAGATATCCCAGAATTCACCTGCTTCTGTTTCTGCTGTACCGGTCATACCTGATAACTTGTGGTACATACGGAAATAATTCTGTAAAGTGATTGTTGCGAAGGTCTGTGTAGCTGCTTCTACTTTTACACGTTCCTTGGCTTCGATTGCCTGATGAAGACCATCTGAATAACGACGACCATCCATGATACGTCCTGTCTGTTCATCGACGATCATTACTTTATTGTCGATAACCACATATTCATCATCTTTCTCAAACAGTGTATAAGCTTTCAATAACTGGTTGATGGTATGAACACGTTCGCTCTTGACAGAATAGTTTGCCAGGATTTCATCTTTCTTTGCCTGTTTTTCTTCTTCTGTACCTTCCATGTGATCCAGCTGAGATAATTCAGTGGCGATATCCGGAAGAATGAAGAATTGCGGATCATCTGAATTTCCTGTTAACAAGTCAATACCTTTATCGGTTAATTCGACACTGTTGTTCTTTTCGTCGATAACCATATAAAGTTCATCTGTTGCTTCGTGCATGTGACGCATGTTTTCTGACATGAAGTATTCTTCTGTCTTCAACATTTGTGCTTTGACACCCGGTTCGCTTAAGAACTTAATTAATGCTTTGTTACGGGGATAACCTTTGTATGCACGATATAATTGGACTGTTCCTTCTTCTACTACTTTCGGATCGTTGCTTGCCATTTTCTTTTTAGCTTCGATCAGCAGTTTCTGGCACAGTTCTTTTTGAGCATTCACTACAACTTCTACATTCGGACGGAAAAGTTCAAACAATTGTTCTTCTCCACGAGGAATAGGACCGGAAATGATCAACGGCGTACGAGCATCATCAATCAATACGGAGTCAACCTCATCGACGATTGCATAGTTATGTTTTCTCTGTACCAAGTCTTTCGGGCTAGTTGCCATGTTGTCACGAAGGTAGTCGAAACCGAATTCATTGTTGGTACCGAAAGTAATATCTGCCATATAAGCCCGACGGCGAGCATCTGAGTTAGGCTGGTGTTTGTCGATACAATCAACAGACAAACCGTGGAACATATACAACGGTCCCATCCATTCGGAGTCACGTTTAGACAAGTAGTCGTTCACGGTTACAACATGAACACCGTTGCGGGTCAAGGCATTCAAAAATACAGGCAAAGTAGCTACCAAAGTCTTACCTTCACCAGTTGCCATTTCTGCAATCTTACCTTTGTGCAGAACGACACCACCAAATAATTGGACATCGTAATGAACCATATCCCAAGTGATCTCATTACCTCCAGCCATCCAGTGATTGGCATATATAGCTTTATCGCCTTCTATCCGAACAAAGTTGAAACGAGTTGCCAGATCACGGTCAAAATCGTTGGCAGTAACAACTACTTCCGGATTTTCAGCAAAACGGCGTGCAGTATCTTTTACGATAGCGAATACTTCGGGAAGCACTTCTTCCAAAACCACTTCCATCTTGTCTGTGATTTCTTTCTCGATTTTATCTACTTCTGCCCAGATCGCTTCGCGTTCTTCCAGTTCTTTACCATCAATACCTTCACGCAAAGAATTGACTTTGGCACGTTCGTCAGCTACATAGTCTTGAATACGCTGTTTGATTGCATCGATACGACCACGCAATTCATCGTTTGAAAGTTCTTTGATTGACGGATAAACAGCTTTTACCTTTTCTACATACGGAGTGATTTCCTTTAGGTCGCGCTGTGACTTGTTACCGAACAACTTCGTCAAAAATTCATTAAATCCCATATTTTTATTGAATTGACAACTGGCAGTCCTATGTTTTCTTGCCAGTTGGATAGTTACTACTTTTATAATTTATACTATGAATGAATGGATTATCCTTTATTATTTTGAAGGAGCTGATAATTGTCCATTCCCAACAGCCAACTCCCGGAGTGGTAATGACTGAGAAGCATTCGGTGGTCTTATCCTCAGGATATACGTCACAGACGGAGCGACTTCCGTAGCTTTTACTTCCCGGTAGATACGTTCCGGCTTCAGACCGTTACCCAAGAAAATCAATGGAGTAAGAACTGCATTATTTCGAATAACTTTAACTTTCTCTTTAGGATCGTCTTTATTGATTTTCCATCCTGGCTGTAATTCAATAATCAAATCCCCGCGTTTCAAGTGATGAGTTCCCTGACGGAATTTGGCTGTTCCCTCATTCCAGTCACCAAATACAAGACTATTGTCTGTGGTAACATGTTGAACCCCGCTAAATTCTTTCAGGAAAGCAGCCGCTTTATTCTGTACTTCTGCCAGATCCAGTTTTGCATCTTCAATCGCTTTCCGGTTCAGATAAATCTGATTATTATAATAACCGGTAACCCAGTTTGTCTGTTGGCCATAGATGGCCATCATATACATATTTAATAAAGCGACACAACGCTTGGGATGGAACTCACCTCCGGTTACGTAGGAATCCAGTTCCTGTGTATATTCTTCTTCGCTTTTATAATAACCGCTACCTGTGAATACGACCAATGTTTTGGAAAGCCCCACTTTTTTGTCGATGGCATCCAATAATTGTTCGATGTCTTTATCTAACTGGCAATAGGTATCCTGAATTTCGTGGGTATATTCCTTATTCATGTTTCCCACAAAGTTGCCGGCATAATAAGTAACGGAAAGCATATCCGGAGAAGTTCTCGTTCCGAATCCTGCGTATTCCAGGAACTGCATTGCCAGACGATTTACTTCTTTATTGACAAAAGGAGTTGTTTTCAACCTTGGATAACAAGCAACATCCCGTTCGTTGAACGTGTATTTGAACGGAATTTCATCCAATGTATAAGGAAAGGCATTCAGTTTCTCAAGAGGAAGTGATGGAGTCCATACCATTTTATCCAATCGGGCGGACAAAGACTCATTACCGCTGTTATAGCGTTCTACGTACCAGGGTACACTCTTGTAATAAGTTGTTGTGGCCCATTTTCCATTTAGATTATCAATCCAGAATGCTCCGTTCGCAGCATGTCCGGCTGACAAAATGGCGGCTTCTACATTCGGTGCGATCGCATATACATCACTTCTTCCCTTTGAGGCAATTTTCAGTTCGTCGCCAATTGTTGAACTGAACAATGCCTTGGGCGAATAGTTTTCGCGTGTATAATTTCCCAAGTAAGAAGCATCCCACAGAATGGAGATTTCTTTCTCGTTGGTGAAATCATATTTGTAATTCGAAGAAATACCGTTGAAACAAGGATTAGAACCTGTAAATAAGGTAGCAAATGCACTTGCTTCGTCTACGTTAGAGAAATCGAAACGAATGTTCTGGTAAACTTTTCCTTCATTGAACAGTCGCTTGAAACCTCTTTCTCCGAATGTATTGTAGAAATACTCAATATAGTCTCCGCGTAATTGGTCAACTGTGATACATACCACCAACTTGGGAACCTGTTGTTGGGCTTCCATATTGGTGACTGCCAGAATTGCAATCAGCGACGACAATATTTTCCGTACTTTTTTATCCATGTTTACATGTATTCACATTACAAAAATTAAGCCAAAGTCTAAGCTTTGAACAAAATTGTTTACTTAACTTGATTTTTTAACCTTCCCTTTTCCTCTCTCTTACGAAAATAACCTGTGAGAACCACCGAGGCCGATCGTATCCAAAGCGTGAGTATCAATGGAATAAAGGCTGTGTTAAAATGTTGCGGTAAGAAATACCAGCTTACCAGCATCAACATAATCGCCGCAAAGTTAATAAAATGATAATAATATCCAGCTATTCTTGCTTTTTTTACGATACTGAATGGTATAACGAGTAGTTGAAGCGGATGTAACCAAAGCATGGTCCAGTTGGGCCACGTACACGGATGTTCGGATATGAATCCTAAGAAGAAGAGGACACATCCGGATAAACCTGCTATTAGAAATAACAGACAATCCAATCCCCAAAGATGAATATGACGTTTGGATTCCCATACGGTAAGGATACTTACAACCAACCATAGGATGATTGCACATAAAAGAGGTGTACACCATTCGGTTGGAGCTTCTTCAGGTTCGGATTCCAGAACATGGGTCTGACGAACCAGCGGATGAGTTGAACCATCGTCGGATACGATTACTGCACTGGCCACGGCTTCTTTCAAATATTCAGGGAGGAATAACATCTCGTGGGGCGTCATGGTTCGGTCGGTGGGACTTCCTAAAGCCAAATCACATCCGAATGTTAACCAGGAATGGTTTCGAGTACAATAGTTAATGACATCCCGGAATGTTTTAGGTTCCGGATTCCAGCAATAATCTACTTTGCCTACAACATTGTTTTCAATAAGTTGGGCTGGTCGGGTTGCACAGTTGTCGAAAAAGAAATTATATCGGTATTCTCTGTTCTCTGGTTCGTAGTTTTTTAATAATGCACCCCAGATACGTTCTTTTTCAACGGGTGATAAATTCAGAACTTGTTCTGTAACAGTACTTCCTCGTAATTGATATTCAATAATATAATCGCTGTATTTCATTACTCCCAGCATATAGTCTGTTTCTCCTTTGGCAAACCGGTAGATGAAATTAGGCTTTTCGAAACTGAATATGCCATAATTGAATACCAGATCCATTTTTCGGGGTTCGTCTTTCAGGCGAAGGGCTGCATGGCCATAGACGGTGAAAACTTCTCCTTCATAGGGCGAACTGGTTAGTAGACTGATCTGTGCCTTTTCGCTGAGTAGTTGGGCTTCTGCGGTTGTTTGAAAAAATAATAATCCGATGAGAAGCAAAAGTATCTGTTTCATTGATCGCTTAATTTAATGTGTATAACCCGCTTCTGGGGAGATTCCTGCAAATATACAATGATTATAATTATTGCGCAAGTTTCATTTAGTTCTCCTTTATGAAGTCTTTAGATAGTTATCTTTTATATTTTTGACAGTTGTGGTAAAGCTTTTTCATATATGTGCTAAAGATTTTTGACATATATGGTAAAACTTTACGACTACTGTCAAAAAATTATAATGTAACCACTTGCGAATAGTTATCTTATATCTTTCCTCCTTAATTAATGCTAAAGGTGTATCTGACGCGAAAATATATTGTATCTTTAACCGGAAGATTTAATCAATAATCGTAATACTACCATGAATAGAAAAATCAGAATGGGAATGATTGGCGGAGGACAAGGTTCCTTTATTGGTGCAGTACACCGGATAGCTGCCAATCTGGATGGACAGATCGAGTTGGTCTGTGGTTGCTTTAGTTCTAATCCAGAAAATTCACGCGTTACGGGCGAATCGCTCTTCCTGCCTCCCGAACGGGTTTATTCCTCTTGGCAAGAAATGTTGGAGAAAGAAGCTCAATTACCCGAAGGTGAGCGGATGGATTTCGTTTCAATTGTAACACCTAATCACGTACATTTTGCACCAGCAATGATGGCATTGGAGAAAGGATTTCACGTGGCTCTCGACAAACCGATGACTTTCTCGTTGGAGGAGGCTAAACAACTTGCAGCAAAAGTGAAAGAGACCGGAAAACTCTTCCTCTTGACACATACGTATACGGGTTATCCGATGGTTAAAGAAGCGCGTCATCGCGTATTGAATGGAGATTTAGGTAAAATACGGCGGATTTATGTGGAATATCCGCAAGGATGGTTATATAACGATTGTGCGGCAACCAATAAGCAGGCTGCCTGGCGTGTCGATCCGAAACGTTCCGGAAAAGCCGGTTGTATGGGAGATATCGGTACGCATGCCTTTAACCTGGTTGAATACATTACCGGACTGAAAGCAACGGAGATTTGTGGCGAACTGCAAACTTTTGTTCCAGACCGTCTGTTGGACGATGACGGAGCTGCTTTGATCCGTTATGAAGGAGGTGCCCGTGGTGTCTTGATGGCCAGTCAGATTGCTGTCGGTTGTGAGAATAGTTTGAAGATCCGTGTCTTTGGCGAGAAGGGCGGTTTGGAATGGCGCCAGGAAGAACCCAATACCTTGATTCTCCGCTGGCCGGATCGTCCGGCGGAAATTGTCCGTACAAACAATGGTTATGTCTCGGGCATCTCGGCTTATAACAGTCGTGTGCCAGCCGGTCACCCCGAAGGCTATCTGGAAGCTTTCGCTAATCTGTATCGGAATTTTGCAACCGCTTTACGGGCCAAGCTGGAAGGGAAGGAACCAGCTCCGGAAGCCTTGGATTTCCCGTCAGCCGAAGAAGGCGTTCGCGGCATGCGTTTTATCGAAACCATTGTATCGACCAATAATACAGATGCCAAATGGCTGAAATTGGTTGAGTAATACAGATTCATCATTAAAGAGGAGGAACAACTATGGCACGTCCAGTTACATTATATACATTGCAGTGGGGAGATCTTCCCCTTGAAACCGTTTGTCAGAAGGCAAAGGAGTTTGGTTATGACGGAGTAGAGTTGGGTTTGCCCAATCATGTGGATGTCCGTCAGACTGATCCGGCGTATTATCAGGGCATCCTGGATTTGTTGGCAAAATATGATTTGAAGTTATATGCAATTTCAACACATTTGATCGGTCAGGCCGTATGCGATAAAATAGACAGCCGGCATCAGGCTATCTTGCCCGATTATATTTGGGGCGACGGTGATCCGGAAGGCATTCATCAGCGGGCAGCAGAGGAATTGATCCGGACCGCACAGGCCGCCAAAATGTTGGGAGTTGATACGGTTGTAGGTTTTACCGGTAGTCCGATTTGGGCTTATTTATATTCGTTCCCGCCCGTTACTGAACAGATGATTGAAGACGGTTACCAGGAGTTTGCCCGTCGCTTTTTGCCGATTCTGGATGAGTATCAGAAATTAGGAATCCGGTATGCCTTGGAAGTTCATCCGACAGAGATCGCCTTTGATACTATTTCTGCTCAGCGAGCATTGGAAGCCTTGGGGAATCATCCGGCCTTTGGATTCAATTACGATCCGAGTCACTTGGGTTATCAGGGCGTAGATTATGTTGATTTTATCTATCATTTCTCAGACCGTATCTTCCATGTTCATATGAAAGATGTTTATTGGAGTGATACGCCGAAACAGGTTGGAGTCTTTGGCGGGCATGTAACGTTTGGTGATCCGCGTCGTTACTGGAACTTCCGTAGTTTAGGTCGGGGCTGTATCAACTTCGAAGAGATTATCCGTGCGCTGAATGCTATCGGTTATCAAGGACCGCTTTCTGTAGAATGGGAAGATAGTGCCATGGATCGTGAACATGGAGCTCTCGAATCTTGTGAATTTGTCAAGCAAATTGATTTCCAACCATCAGCACATGCCTTTGATGCTTGCTTTGAAAAGAAGTAAGTAGCTTATTTTCTTGTCGGATGATGTCGTTGTTGAGAAATTTATGAGTAGATTTGCGTTGATATTCCATTATCGCTAATAAATCTAAAGAACACATGAAACTATTTCAACAACGAAAAGCTCCGAAATGGATGTTGGGGCTGGCCCTGCTAGGGGTATCATGCGCCATGAATGCGCAGGAACAAGAGAAAGTACAAGGGTTTGTACATGAACAATCGGATGAGAGCGGTTACGTATGGCCTACCGACTCGCTTGTCTTGAAGAAATTGGATGTTTGGAAAGACCAGAAGTTTGGTGTACTCTTCCATTGGGGATTATATTCAGTTCCCGGTATTGTAGAGTCATGGTCTATTTGTTCGGAAGATGTGGATTGGATTCCGCGGGATACGACTTGGGCGTATGAAGACTATAAGAAATGGTACTGGAGACTGAAGGATTCGTTTAATCCGGTGGACTTTAATCCGGATCAGTGGGCAGATGTGATGGAAGATGCCGGGATGCGTTATGTTGTCTTTACAACGAAACACCATGATGGCTTCTGTATGTATGATACAAAGGAAACCGACTTCTCCATTGCGCATGGTGCATTCAAGGATAATCCCAAGAAAGATGTAGCGAGATATGTATTTGATGCTTTCCGAAAGAAAGATTTCATGATCGGTGCTTATTTCTCTAAACCCGACTGGCATTGTCCGTATTATTGGTGGCCATATTATGCAACACCGGATCGGAATGTGAATTATAAAATAGCCAATCATCCTGAAAGATGGGAGAAGTTCTGTCAGTTTACTTACAACCAGATCGGGGAACTGATGAAAGGTTACGGTGATTTTGATATCCTGTGGCTTGATGGTGGTTGGGTTGGTTCTGCAAAGCAGGATATTCACATGGATAAGATTGTAGATATGGCGCGGGAAGCTCAGCCCGGATTGATCGTTGTCGATCGTGCCATGCGCGGAAAACATGAGAATTACCAGACTCCTGAACGTGGTATCCCGGAAAAACAGCTTACTTATCCGTGGGAAAGTTGTATTACGTTAAGCAATGATTGGGGATGGGTTCCGAATGCTCCTTATAAGTCTGCTACCAAGGTGATTAATATGTTGGCAGAGATTACAGCAAAAGGTGGATGCTTGTTATTAGGTGTTGGTCCGACTCCGCAAGGATTGATCGAACAGCCGGTTGTTGATCGGTTGCATGAAGTAGGAGAGTGGTTGCGTGCTAATGGTAAAGCCATCTATAACACGACTATCACTCCATATTATCAGGAAGGTAATATTTGGTTTACGGCCGATAAGGATGGAAAGACCTTGTATGCTATTTATGCATTGCCCGACGGAGAACAGCTTCCGGATACATTGACATGGAGTACGAATGTACCCAAAGGAAAGATGACGGTGTTGGCTAACGGTAAACGGGCTTCTTATCAAGTAGAAGGTGAGAAAGTAACTGTTACGTTGCCGAAAGGATTACCCAATCAGCCGTTGGTACTGAAATTTGCATGGAAGAAATAAGAGTAAACCGAGTATAAGAAAGAAATCCGGAACAACAACCCGTCAGTTAGAGCGCTGAAGTCGGTGTTGATGTTCCGGATTCTTTTTGGAGTTATAAGGACCTGTTGTTATTTCTGGAGTTCAAATCCCACTTTCATTCCATCATATTGTTCCGCTAATGTGTTGACAGCTTTTAAAGTGGCATTGTCAGAGATGGAGGATAACTTCCCTAGAAAATCCAAGAGTTTGTCTGCATTGAATAACAATGATAATTGACTGTCTGTGACAACTACCTGAGCAGAGAGCGTATTGAATTTCAGATTGCCGAAGTTCCCGTATTTGAGTTGGATTGTTTTCTCTGCTTCCTGCAGGGAATAAGTACCTTTCAATGTTTTACCTTTGAATACACAAGAGAATGTACTGTCGGTATTGAAAGTATAACTGAATGTACCTGATTTGATACCGATTTTATCACAGTACGATTGGAGTTTCTTTTCTATTTCTCCTGAAGCAGCACCGGCTGCTACATTCTTGAGAGCGTTATCACCTTCCAGCAAAACAGCCGGATTAACATAATTCCATGTTCCCGACAGATTAGCAGATGTTACACTTTTCCCTCCGGTCAGCGAGGTGACGGCGTCTTTTACAGTTGAAGAGGATAGGATATCCTTTAAGGATTGAGCATTCGTATGAACGGTTAAATTGGATGCCAGGAAAATACTTAATAAGAAAATAATCTGTTTCATAGTCAATATAAGATAATAAAATGAGACAAAAAAAGCGCATCTGAGACAGGTGCGCTTTTTATAAGGGATAAACTGGATATTATAATTTATCGTTAGAACCCAAAACGTTGATGATTTTGTGTTTGTACAGTTTTTCCATGTTGTCACGAGCCGGACCCAGATATTTACGAGGATCGAATTCTTCTGGATGTTCAGCAAATACCTTACGGATAGCAGCAGTCATAGCCAGACGAGAGTCTGAGTCGATGTTGATCTTGCAAACAGCAGACTTAGCAGCCTTACGCAATTCATCTTCAGGAATACCGATAGCAGCTTCCAGCTTACCACCATATTTGTTGATTGTATCAACTTCTTCCTGAGGAACTGAAGAAGATCCGTGCAATACGATTGGGAATCCAGGTAATTCTTTCATTACACCATCCAATACATCGAATGCCAATGGAGGAGGAACCAAACGACCTGTAGCCGGATCAACGTGGCACTGTTCCGGTTTGAATTTATAAGCACCGTGAGAAGTACCGATTGAGATAGCCAATGAATCGCAACCAGTCTTAGTTACGAAGTCAACTACTTCTTCCGGTTTTGTATAGGTATGATGTTCTGCAACAACTTCATCTTCAACACCTGCCAATACACCCAGTTCGCCTTCTACTGTTACATCGTACTGGTGAGCGTATTCAACAACTTTCTTAGTTAAAGCAACGTTTTCATCATAAGGTAAATGAGAACCATCGATCATAACAGAAGAGAAGCCCATGTCTACGCAGCTCTTGCACAATTCAAATGAATCACCGTGGTCCAAGTGAAGAACGATCTGAGGATTCGGGCAACCTAATTCTTTTGCATATTCAACAGCACCTTCAGCCATGTAACGCAGCAAAGTCTGGTTTGCATAGTTACGAGCACCTTTAGATACCTGCAAAATAACCGGAGATTTAGTTTCGACAGCTGCCTTAACGATAGCCTGCAACTGTTCCATGTTATTAAAATTGAATGCTGGGATAGCATAACCACCCTTGATGGCTTTAGCAAACATTTCTCTCGTGTTTACCAAACCTAATTCTTTGTAACTTACCATAGTTGTAATATGTATTACGTTAATGATTAAAAATCTGATACAAAGATATAATATTCTTGCCGAACAAAACTATTATGGATGTAAAATATCGCAAAAAAAACAGTGTCAATGAAAAAAACTGGTGAAATACTTTTTTTATTCAGCGCTTCTTCCTACTTTTGCAAGCCAAAATACCGGTTACCAGATAAAAGAAGTATAATTAAAAAGACAAATAAAACAATGAAAAAAGGTATTCATCCAGAAAATTACCGTCCTGTAGTATTCAAGGACATGTCAAACGATGATATGTTTATCACTCGTTCTACTATCAATGCAAAAGATACAATCGAAATCGATGGTGTTACTTATCCGTTGGTAAAGGTTGAAATCTCTAACACTTCTCACCCGTTCTATACTGGTAAGTCTAAATTGGTTGATACAGCTGGACGTGTTGATAAGTTCATGAGCCGCTACGGTAACCGTAACAAGAAATAATTCGATTCTATATACATATTATAGAAATATAAAAGGACAGGTTTTCAGATAAAACTCCGAATGCCTGTCCTTTTTGTTATGAATCGAAATCTATTTACCTGTTTCTAACTTCTGCTTTTTTTTGTACTTTTGAGCCGGTTAGGAGAAATACCTGATCAAGATGAATTCTGGTCAAAAACTAAAAGTAAATGAGTGAAAAGAAACGCTTGCTAGGAATGACTCTGGATGAGTTGAAAACAGTAGCTGCCGAAGCCGGACTTCCGGGTTTTGCGGCGAAACAAATGGCTGATTGGCTGTATAAAAAGAGAGTTTCCAGTATTGAGGAGATGACGAATATTGCGATAGCCAAGCGGAAATGGCTGGCTGAGTCGTATGAAGTAGGAAAAGTTCCGCCGGTTGATTTTCAGAAGTCGGTGGATGGAACGATTAAATATCTGTATCCGGCCGGACCGGGTAACTTTGTGGAATCGGTCTATATCCCGACAAGCGATCGGGCTACGCTTTGTGTTTCTTCGCAAGTGGGGTGTAAAATGAATTGTCTTTTCTGTATGACCGGAAAACAGGGGTTTACAAAGAATCTTTCTGCCAATGAGATTTTGAATCAGATTCAGGCATTGCCGGAGAATGATGAGCTGACTAATCTGGTGTTTATGGGAATGGGCGAGCCGCTTGACAATACGGATGAGCTGTTTAAAGTCCTCGAGATTCTGACGGCACCGTATGGTTATGCCTGGAGTCCGAAGCGGATTACGGTTTCAACCATTGGTGCCAAAGGTTTGAAGCGTTTCTTGGATGAAAGTGATTGTCACTTGGCTGTCAGTTTACATTCTCCATATCCGGCCGAACGGTTATCACTGATGCCGGTTGAGAAAGCCTTTCCGATGCACGGAGTACTCGATTTGATCCGGCAGTATGATTTTACGCATCAGCGGAGAGTCTCGTTTGAGTATATCGTATTCAAGAATCTGAATGATAGTGTCCAGCATGCAAAGGCTTTGGCGGGATTATTGAAAGATATTCCTTGCCGTGTTAATCTGATCCGTTTCCATGCGATCCCGAATGTGCCTTTGCAGACAACCGATTTGAGCAAAATGGAGGCTTTCAGGGATATCTTGAATGATCGGGGAGTGACTTGTACGATCAGAGCTTCGCGAGGAGAAGATATCTTTGCGGCTTGTGGCATGTTGTCGACAGCCAAAAAAGAAAAGAGTATATAACAGAACTATTAGAATGAAGATAAAGATGAAAAAGATTGTATGTAGCTTGTTCTTTTTAATGGTATGTATATTGACAGCCTGTAATTCCGGACCTGTTGTGACGCGTGCCACAGGGTTTGCTTACGAAGCGGTGGTTGTCATGGATAAGAATTATTGGGATGGAGTAGCCGGAGATGCTGTCAACGGAGAGTTAACTGCTCCTGTTCCGGGATTACCTCAGGCAGAACCGAGTATGAAAGTCTCTTATTCGCAGCCGAAAGATTTTAATGGCTTGCTTACGTATGTACGTAATATTTTGATCGTCGACATAGATCCGAATATTTATACCAAAGTCTCTTTATCGGCAGAAGAAGACCGTTGGGCATCCGGACAGTTGGTACTGACTTTGAAGGCTCCTTCGCCGGAGATGGTGGCTGAATATACACAGCAGCATCCGAATCAGTTGACGAATCTTTTCGTGAAAGAAGAGATGGCAAGGGCTACTCGTCAATTGGAAAAGACATATAGCTCGGTAGTTATGGATGTGCTGAAAAAGAACCATCAGTTGGCTTTGAATGTGCCGGAAGAAATGGTCTATTATAAGGATACGACGAATTTCTTTTGGGCTACGAACAATGCTAGTACCGGTCGTATGGATGTCGTGGTTTATACTTTCCCTTATACTGATCCGAATACATTTACGGCCGATTATCTGGTGGCTATGCGCGACTCGGTTATGAAAGCAAATTTGCCGGGTGCTTTCCCTGGTTCTTATATGGCAACGGAAACGAAATACTTTGATGTCGATTATTCTCCGATAGAAGTGGAAGGAAAGTATTGTGGTGTCATGCGTGGATTATGGAAAATGGTCGGAGATATGATGGGTGGTCCGTTCGTTTCGCATGCTCGATTGGATGAAAAGAACCAGCGGGTTGTAGTTGCTGAAGGTTTTGTCTATGCTCCAGAAACCGACAAACGGAACTTTATCCGTCGTATAGAAGCTGCACTTTATACCTTGCGTCTGCCAGGTGAGTATGAAGCACCGGAGGAAAATACCCAAGAGAAATAACAAGTAATCTTGGAAGAGACAAAACTTCACTTCATTCACATGAAAAACTTGTCGGTTAGTTAGATAGCTGATAGGTGAAGGATGATGAAACAAACTTGACAGCAGATTTGCACTGATAAGGTATCTGTTGGAAACGAAATAAACGGGAATCGAAAACGAAACAAACGAAAAACGTTTTCGATTCCCGTTTATTTTGAAGAGAAAGTCCGCATCTGAAAAGACGCCGGCTTTTATCCCAAATACGCCGGAAATGAATAAAAAGCCGGCATCTTTTGGATGAAAAGCCTAGCCTTTTGATTGGATATATTGGGCATACTTTTGAATGAAGCCTGAAAAAGCGGGTATCCGCATAAGTAAATGCTCGAAAATGACGATACCGGTTAAAGCACAGACAATGCCTAAGGTGACATCAATGATGTAGTGATGTCCGGAATAAACGGCTGTAAACCAAATGCCCGCCATGATAAAGGCAAAAATAATCCGAAGCCATGCAGGGCATGATGATCGGAAGGAGTAGAATAACGTTACTACCATATAGGCAGAATGCAGAGACGGTATGGCTGCGAATACATTGGCATTCCTTCCATATAGGCTCTGAAAAATAGACAATCCTGTCATTTCATCAAACCGTCCTAATCCGGCCACATCACCGGGTGTGTTTAAAATCGGTTCGAAACCGTAATTCATGACGTACCAGGGTGGAGCTGCCGGATGTATGTAATAGCCGACGAAACCAATCAGATTGACAAACAGGAAAACCAATGCGAAATGTAAATACGTTTTGCGTTGGCGTGTCAGATAAAGTCCTAATCCGAACAGAATAGGAACCGGAACCCAACAGAGATAGAATATTCCAGCCATGAAGTCGAGTATCGGACAATGGTGTATCTGGAAAAACTCGTTGGGAGTAAGTAGTCCTTCCGTTGTCATAATACCGAAAAGACTTTTTTCGGTCTCATACAATCCCCGGATATCAATCGGGTTCACTTCGTAATTCGGAATGATTCGCATCCAATCGTAGGAAATTCCGAATAGGGCAAAAGGCAATAAGGCAACCACCAGCTTTCGGGTTTCTTGGCTGGCAAAGAATAAAATGGCTATCAGGAGTGCCATGAAGCCATGCTCCGGACGGAAACCTACAAAAAGCGTGGTAATAATTAACCACACGATCAACGAGAGAATCAGAATCCAGGTTTCTTTAACTGAAGGTCTGTTACAGAGGATCTCCATCACGTTTATTTCTTCAGAAGTTGTTTACGGCTGTATGCTATACGGGCAAAAGCTGTCAGATTAGCAAATATGGCTATAAATCCCATCGGGATGATCAGGAGCAACATCGGATCGAACGCCAGATGCTTTGCCTTTGTGGCGGTAATGCCGCAAACCAACAGTCCCAGGCATGTCAGCACGACACGTTCCGGACGTTGCATGAATCCTATTTTACATTCTAATCCTAATCCTTCGGCTCTGGCACGGACATAACTGACCATTAAAGAACCGATTAAGGCAGCAAATGTGATAACGGCACCAATCGGATAATCGTTTTCGGACAGACAAAAACAAATAGCTCCTAAAGTTACCAGTTCACTGTAGCGGTCAAGAACGGAATCGTATAAAGCTCCGAATGTAGAGGCTAAACCACCGATGCGGGCAACCTGTCCGTCCATCATGTCAAATAAGGAGGATAAAAGGATAATACCGCCAGCCCAGCCGATCAGACTATACAGGTTACTTTCTTTACAGATTCCGGCATAGATCAACAAACAGGCGCCAACCAAATTCCCTAAAAAGCCGATTGTCGTTACTATATTAGGAGTAATACCTATTTTTATCATACCGTGAACGACAGGATTAATGACCATGTAAATACCTTGTTGCAGTTTGTCGCGCAAGTTCTTGGCTTTTCTTTTTATTTCCATGTTTATGTTATTTTTTTGTATTAAGTAGTTTCAAAGAGAGTGTTATGTATTGGTCTTATATGGGTAGTTATTCTTAAGTGCAGATGAATCGATATGCATATAAGATGATCAGACTGTATATTCCGGATAAAATATCGTCGGCCATGATTCCGTAGCCGGAAGGAAACTTTTCCATTTGCCTTATGCCTAAAGGTTTGAGTATATCGAAAAAGCGGAAGAGGAGAAAGGCAGCTAACATATATCCCCATTGTAGGTGACTGGTCACAGCCAGTAATGCAATCCATGTTCCCACCATTTCGTCAATAACCACCTTCGAAGGATCTTTTCCCCAGTATTTTTCGGCAACGCTAGCCGACCATGTTCCTAAAACAGTAAAGATGATGACAAACGAGAGTGTACATAGGAAAACAAGATGGCTGTCATTTAAAAGTGTTGCATAAGCCCACCAGATCAGCATGGCTAGAAAAGCTCCGGCTGTACCGGGTGCTATCGGACTATATCCAGAACCAAAACCGCTGGCTATTAATTGATGTATAATGGGTATTCTTGGCATATTCATGTGTTTAATACGTCGCTATTCCGAATAAATATGCAAACGTACTGTATTTATTTGAAGAATCATTTGATTGCTTCCGTTAAATTAGGCTAAATATAAAGGTGGAATCAATCATATTCTGATAGGATTTTTGGTGGTTTGTATATGAAATTCGCCAATTTTTGTAACTTTGTCAGACAGATTTTTATTAATAGAAGTTTTTTATAGCATGGAAGATAAAATGATACGGGTGGGTATCACCCATGGCGATATAAACGGAATCGGATATGAAGTGATTCTGAAGACATTCTCTGATCAGCGAATGACAGAGTTGTGTGTACCTATTATTTATGGATCTTCTAAGGTAGCGGCTTATCACAGAAAGGCATTGGATCTGCCGGCTGTCAATATAAATGTAGTTTCACGGGCCGAAGAAGCCGGACTAAACCGGGTTAATATCATTAATTGTGTAGAAGATGATATTAAGGTAGAATTGACTCAGTCAACACCGGTTGCGGGTAGGGCAGCGTATAAAGCCCTGGAGGCGGCTGTAGCGGATCTGAAAAGTGGAGCGATAGATGTATTGGTTACAGCTCCTATCAATAAACATAATATTCAGAATGCCCAATTCCATTTTCCGGGTCATACGGAATATCTGGAACAAACCTTGGGAGATGGCCAGAAAGCATTGATGATTCTGATGACGGATACTTTGCGTGTGGCTTTGGTAACCGGGCATATTCCGGTTTCGCAAGTTCCTTCTCAAATTACGGTTGAGAATATTGTAACAAAGCTGCAAGTATTCAATCAGTCGCTGAAACAAGACTTTACGATTATCAAGCCTCGAATAGCCGTTTTGGCTCTTAATCCTCATGCAGGAGATAATGGTGTAATAGGAAACGAAGAGGTAGAAATTATCAAACCGGCGATGGAAGAAGCCGAACGTCTGGGTGTCATGTCTTTTGGACCATTTCCGGCAGATGGCTTTTTCGGATCAAAGATGTATGAAGATTTTGATGGAGTGTTAGCGATGTATCATGATCAGGGATTGGCTCCGTTCAAGGCATTGGCGATGGAAGAAGGTGTGAATTATACAGCCGGTTTGCCTTTTGTCCGGACTTCTCCGGCACATGGTACGGCTTATAATATAGCAGGTCAGAATTTGGCTTCCGAATCATCATTCCGCCAGGCTGTTTATACGGCATTGGATGTATACCGGAGTCGTCAGTCATATCGGGAAGCAACGGCTCATCCTTTGCGTAAACAGTATTTTGACAAAGGCAGCGATAATGTCAAGTTGGATTTGACAAAAGATGAAGAGCCTGAATTATAAACAGTAAGAAGAAACGTCGGTTTCTTCCGATTGATAAGGATACACAACATAACAGATGTTTGCATGAAAATGATAAATGGCTGTTATGTTGTGTTTTTGTTTTTATGTAGAAGATAATTGCTGTTTACTGTTCAATTTGTTTGATAAACTGTTCTATTGCTTGGTTGGAAATTCTTTTTCAAAGGATTTTTTTTCAGATAGCGAAAGATTATGTAAGTTTGCGGCTTAAAAACAAGTTTATAAACCATGTTTAAGGATAAAACAATTGTATATACTTCTGGAACATTTGATATGTTTCACTATAATCATCTTCGAATGATCAATTATGCACGTAGTTTGGCAGATATTCTGATTGTCGGAGTAAGTACGGATGAATTGGTTGAATCGTATAAACCGAAACCAATTATTCCGTTTCATGAGCGTTTGCAGATTATCGAAGCATTGAAAACACCGGATATCGTAATTCCCCAGCATACATTAGACCATACGGAAATCGTAAAGAAATTGAATATTGATGCTTTTGTGGTAGGTGATGATTGGTATGGTAAGTATGATTACCTGAAGGATTTGGGAGTTCAAGTCTTTTATTTCCCGTATGGAACAGGTGTCTCTTCATCAAACTTAAAGAAGACAATTCATGATTCGTATGAGGCTAATTTGCGTTCACAGCGTCAGGCAAAACCGCAATCGGTAAAAGGCTTTTCTGAAAAATAAGGCAGGTTATGAGTAAATATGTATTTATAACCGGTGGAACCAAAGGAATTGGTAAGGCGGTAGCTGAATGTTTGGCAAAATCGGGTTATCATTTGATTTTAACTTATTCAGCGGATCAAAAGACAGCTGTAAATGCTCAGCAGGAACTTCAGGCGAAGTATGGAATTTCTGTTTCTGTTATTCAGGCTGACAATTCGAATCTTCAGGCGATTGATACAATTGCCTCTTATCTGGCGGAAAAGGATTTGTATTTGGATGCCCTTGTGATGAATGCCGGAACAACCTGTCGGGATTCATTTGAACAAATGCAGTATGAAGACTGGGAACGAGTGTTTTGTACCAATGTGCATTTCCCTGTATTTTTGTTACAACGGATTATTACCCGGATCAAGAAGGGAGGAAGTGTCGTATTCACCGGTTCTCTGATGGGAATTGAGCCTCATTCCGTCTCATTGGCTTATGGGGTGACGAAAAGTGCCGTTCATAGCTTAGTAAAGAATTTAGTCAAGTTTTTGGTTCCTTACGAAGTTCGGGTAAATGGTGTTGCTCCAGGGTTTGTAGATACGGAATGGCAGAAGAACAAGCCTGCCGAGATTCGCCGGAATATAGAACGGAAAGTCGCTTTAGGACGGTTCTGTGATCCAATGGAAGTTGCCGAGGTCTATAAAATGTTGATAGAGAATAGTTATTTTAATGGAGAAGTGGTCGTCGTAGATGGCGGTTATTCTTATAAATAAAAAAACATGGGAGAATTGAATAAAGAATATGAGGCTTCGTTGAAGTCTATTGAAACAGAAAACTTTGTCGATCGCATATTTTATCGTCCTATAGGTTTTCAAATAGCAAGGGCCTTACGTAATACCGGCGTGACACCGAACATGATTACCGTTATATCGATTTTTGTAGGTGCGGCAACCGGTTTTTTATTTTATCATAGCGATTTAAAATATACCGTGTATGGTATTTTATGTTTGGTCTGTGCCAATATTTTAGATTGTGTAGACGGACAGTTGGCTCGTTTGACTGGTATTAAATCGAAAATAGGGCGAATATTGGATGGCTTTGCCGGAGATATTTGGTTTGCCTGTATTTATATTGGTCTGGCTTTGCGGTTGGCGAATGAAACCGGAACGTATGCTTTTTTTATTCTGGCTGTGTTGTCAGGAATGTCACATTTACTACAAGCCAATATAACGGATTATTATAAGACGTTGCATCTTTATTTCATCAGTAAAGACAAAGGAGCAGAGTTTCAGTCGTTAGAGCAAGTCGTTGCCCAGCATAAAGAGATGAAATATGGAATTACGAAGTTCTTCTATTTTCTGTATCGGTGGTACACGTTGATACAAGTAAAGGCAACGCCAACTTTACAATTAATGTTGAAGAATCTACACGCTAAATATGGTGATGATTTCCCGCAGGATGTTCGGTTGGATTTTCGTCGGCAAAGTAAACAATTGATGAAAATGATCGACTTGATGACATTCAACGGGCGTACGCTTATTATGTTTATTATTGTCTTGTCTGGCCATGTATGGGCTTATTATCTATATGAAATCATTGTTTTGAATATCGTGTTGATGATAAGTATGCGTCGCCATGAAAAGATGTGTCAATCTTTCTTGAATAGGTGATTCGTTATGAAGGAAACTGTTATAGACAGTAATGATTTGAAAGAACTTTCACCTTTCTTTAAAACTCGATTGGGTGTATGGATTGGAAAATTACTCATCAAGTGCTTAAAGATAGATAAAGTCAATCAAGCTCATAAGAATAGTTGTCATTTGCGAGGTGCAGATTTCACATCGGCCTTATTGAAAGATCCATTAATTGACTTGAAATACCGGATTCATGGGGTAGAACGGTTGGAACATTTGCCTGAAGGATCGTTTGTGACGGTATCGAACCATCCGATAGGTTCATTAGATGGAATTATGCTGATTGATATGTTTGTGGCCCGCCGCCCTGATTTTAAGGTAATGGTGAATGGTATTTTGTCGAAGATTGGAGCAATGAATGATAATTTTATAACCGTTCATCCGGATACTAAACGAGACGGGAAAGGAAACCGGAACAATATGAATGGTGTCCGACTATGTCTTCAGCATATTAAAGAAGGACATCCGATGGGATTTTTCCCGGCGGGAGCCATGTCTTTTTATAATAGTCAATATCATGCTGTACGAGATCTTCCTTGGACACGCAGTGTGATTCGCTTGATTCAGAAAGCCAATGTTCCTGTTTATCCTGTATATTTTGATTTTCTGAATTCCAAGTATTTCTATTTTTTAGGTTGGCTGAATTGGAAGTTGCGTACGATTCGGATAGTTCCAGAAGTATTCAATAAAAGAGGACGAACTGTTGATGTTTATATCGGAGCTCCCGTTTCTGTTGAAAAGATCCAATCGTTTACTTCTGATGAGGCATTGGGACAGTATCTGTACGACTTGACTTATTCTTGTAAGAATAGTTGAGGTCCATTCTGTTCTTTGGCATATTTTATCAGTTGTGAAGACGGTAATTTGATAGAATATTTATACTTTTGATACATTAATCAGTATCATTGAAAAATGAAAATAGATCTTCAGCAAATAAAACAGCGTTTTGGTATTATCGGTAATAGTGTTGGATTGAATCGGGCTATCGATGTCGCTTTGCAAGTAGCCCCTACAGATTTATCCGTATTGATTACTGGTGAGAGTGGTGTTGGTAAGGAGGTTTTTCCTCAAATCATCCATCAGAACAGTGCCCGTAAGCATGGATCGTATATCGCTGTCAACTGTGGAGCCATACCGGAAGGTACTATTGATTCGGAATTATTTGGTCATGAGAAAGGTTCTTTCACGGGAGCCTTGGCTGATCGTAAAGGATATTTTGAAGTAGCCGACGGGGGAACCATCTTTTTGGATGAGGCAGGTGAATTGCCTCTGCCTACTCAGGCCCGCTTATTACGTGTGTTGGAAACTGGAGAGTTTATAAAAGTCGGTTCGTCGAAAGTACAAAAGACCAACGTTCGTATTGTGGCTGCTACCAATGTTAACTTGGTTCAGGCTGTGGCCGACGGTAAGTTTCGTGAGGATTTATACTATCGTTTAAATACAGTCCCTATTCAAATTCCGCCATTGCGGGAACGGTCGGAAGACATTATCTTGTTATTCCGTAAGTTTGCAGCCGACTGTGCCGAGAAATACCGGATGCCAGCAGTCCGGTTGGATGATGATGCCCGTCGGTTATTGCTTTCTTATCGTTGGCCTGGTAACATCCGTGAGTTGAAGAACGTAACGGAACGAATTTCGGTCATCGAAGAGAAACGGGAAATAAGTGCAGACATTTTGCGGCTATATTTACCGAATGTGAATGTAGCCAAGTATCCTGTTCTGGTAAAACAAGAAAACGAACAGCGTTCATTCAATAATGAACGGGAAATCTTGTACCAGATTCTGTTTGACATGCGGAAAGATGTCAATGATCTGAAGAAGCTGGTTCATGATATTATTGGTGGAACAGTGCCTGTTTCTGTTGATAAGAATGAAACGTATCCTTCTACTATTCATCCTGTGACAACAATTCAACCTCCTGTGCAGGAAGCCGAGACGGTAGAAGAAGAATCAATGTCGCTCGAAGATGTTGAGAAAGATATGATTCGGAGAGCATTGGAACGACATAATGGAAAGCGGAAGAATGCGGCTGCTGACTTGAAGATCTCGGAACGAACATTATACAGAAAAATTAAAGAATATAATTTGGAATAATCTATGAAGAAATCAGGAATCATTTATCTGTTTCTTGTCTTGTCTGTTATTATGGCAGGATGTACGATATCTTATAAATTTAATGGTGCTTCGATAGATTATACGAAGGTGAAGACTATTTCCATCAAGGATTTCCCTAATCAGGCACCTTTGGTTTATCCGCCCTTGTCTCAACAGTTCACGGAAGGTGTAAAAGATATTTATGTACGTCAGACCCGTTTGTCGTTGGTTCGGGATAATGGTGATTTGCAATTGGAAGGAGAGATCACGGGCTATGATCTGACTCCGATGGCTGTAAAGGAAGATGCTTATTCTTCAAAGACTAAGTTGACCATCACGGTGAAGGTCCGATATACGAATCGTACCAATGCTGATGAAGACTTTGAGCAATCATTCTCGGCCTATCGTGAATTTGACAGTAATGTCATGTTACAAGATGTTCAGGATCAGTTGTGTTCGGAAATAATCGAGGAACTGGCTGACCAGATCTATAATTCGACAGTTGCCAACTGGTAATGGAGTGAGGCATGAATGCGGTTGAATTACATGAATATATGCAGAATCCGGATTTGCTGACGGAAGATACGTTGGCTGATATCCGGCAGACCATGAACTCATATCCGGCCTTTCCGGCCTTAAAGATGCTTTATTTGCAGAATTTATGGAAAGTGAATAGTCCGGATTTCAAACGGGAACTGGAACAGTTGGCAATAGGTATTGCCGACCGAAAGCGACTGTATGTTCTGTTGAAAGGTTCGCCATTCATGCGTGAAGAATCGGCCGTTGATGCAGCGGCTAAAAAGGATTCTTTTGCTTTGATTGATGCCTTTTTATCAGATACTTCGACTGGGAAAGATACCGTGGATGAAGATAAGCCTCTTTTGTTGGAATCTTCAGCTTCGTCTGATTATTTTCACTGGAAGGATGTAGCGCAGACCGATTCGACTTCTCGGTCGGAAACAGAGCCGGAAGACGTGAAGTTAAAACACCAGGATTTAATCGATTCGTTCCTGGAAAAGGACCATTCACAGAAGCCGGTATGGAAGGAAAAAGAGATAGACGATAATCCGGTTCAGGAAGACGAGGAGGAAGAAGATGTTTCACTTAAGCAATTGGATGACTCTTATTTTACGGAGACTTTAGCTCGAATTTATGTAAAACAGAAAAGATATGATAAAGCTTTGCAAATTATTAAAAACTTAAGTTTGAAATATCCAGAAAAAAATATTTACTTTGCAGACCAAATTAGATTTCTTGAGAAATTGATTATTAACACTAAAAAATAAATTAAAAAAATGTACGTATTTATTTCGATCTTGATTCTGATCGCTTCAATCTTGTTGATTTTGATTGTTTTGATTCAGAATTCTAAAGGCGGTGGTTTGGCTTCAGGATTTTCTTCTTCTAATCAAATCATGGGCGTTCGTAAAACAACCGATTTCTTGGAAAAGGCAACTTGGACTTTGGCAGGAACAGTGGTTGTATTGAGTATCGTTATTACAGCATTCATTCCTCGTGGTGAACAAAATGCCAATCAGTCTGAAATCAAACAGCAAGTTAATGATGCAGTAACGATTGATCCGAATGCCGTTTCTCCAGATTTTGGTACAGCACAACAAGCTGAAACTCCGGCAGAAGAAGCTCCGGCTCAAGAAGCAGAACAAAAATAATAAAAGCTGTCTGAGAAAATATATAGAAGGCTGTTCGGCTGCAAAGCTGTACAGCCTTTATTTGTTTGATAACCGAATAAGATAAGAATAAAGAGATGAACTGGAATGGATTATTAATCGGAGTGGTTACTTTTTTGGTCATTGGTTTATTTCATCCACTTGTGGTAAAAGCCGAATACTATTGGGGAACAAAGAGCTGGTGGCTTTTTTTAGTAGGAGGAATCTTGGCCGCTATTGCTTCTTTGTTTATAGAAAATATATTAGGCTCTACGATTTGCGGAGTATTTGCCTTCTCTTCATTTTGGTCTATTAAAGAAGTCTTTGAGCAAGAAGAACGGGTTTTGAAAGGTTGGTTCCCTAAAAATCCGAACAGAACGTATCCGGACCGGAAATAAATATTCCTGTCTAAGCTTTTCATAGTCCCAATCTTGCAAATGATTCCAACGAGTTTCAAAAACAGTTCTCGTTATTTCCGTTTTCGATTCTAGCGAGTTTTGTTTTCCGAAGAAACAGGTATTAGCTGGGAGCTTTGCCGGCATTGATCATCTCCATTTATAACGGACTAAGTGAAGGTAGGTTCTACAAATCATCTTGAACGTCTGCATGAATTTTGCCGTAGTATTCTCATTGCATTTGCTTTCCGTTCTCAGATAGTTCTCGAAGTCCGTAATGAACATATGGCCGATTTCCTTCAGTGATATATCCGAAATATTGTATTTCACTTTCATAAATTCCTCCAGCCTTCGGTAGCAGCGGTCATACTTCGCGAGGGTGGCAGGCGTCTTGCTGATGCCGACCAGTTTTCTTGCATCCTCATTGTGTTTCTTGAAAAGTTCCAGCAGTGTTCTTTGTTTCGCCGTTATTCCCAAAAACGCATTGCGTATTTTTTCTACCGTTACGAATGACTCATGCACTTCAATATCCCGGTAGTGGTTTTTCAGCGAAGCACGGATGTCCTCCAATGTTTCATTCAACTGGCGGGCTTTCTGTGTATTTCCTTTCGCCTTGCCCAAAACTGTATCCCAGGCATCCGGCTTCACGCTCAGTTTAGAACTGAACTGTGAGATTTCACCATTAAGTGACAGACGAATCATAATACAAACTGTTCCGTCCTTGTTTACCTGATTTTTTCTTAGATAGAACAAAATCTTAAATGTACTCTTACTCATATCCTTTTTTAATTTATCTCCGTTACAGTGGGTGTAATGACTTCCCTCTGCAAAGGAATAATTAATAATTGGGTTACAAGCAGACATTTGAACGTCAATGAGCGACAAATCAAGGACTTACATCGAAAATCGTTACTATTTTTATAGGCTATTTTTTAGTAACGATTTAGTAACGGAACTTTGTCTGAAGTGGGCATTTGAATGTCTTTCGGTTGTCCACCGGATAAATAGAAAAAGTCCCGTAAAACGTTGATTTTACGGGACTTGTCTTAATTTGACTACCTAATGTCTTAGGTTTCAGCGGAGAGGGAGGCTCTTGAACCTGTATTATCTCAAAATATCATACAATCGCAAATGCCTATTAATAACCAGCTTATTACAATCATAATTAAATCTAAATATTATAGAATATCGCTCGCTATTTCAATTTTTGGGTGTATATTTGGGTGCAGAATTTCAAATACACCCAGTCATGAACATCAAACGAAACATCATTTTTGCACCTGAAAGCCGCAAAAAGAACGGCGTTCCAATCGTGGAGAACGTACCCATCCGTATGCGTGTCATATACGCAAGCCATCGCATCGAGTTTACAACCGGCTACCGCATTGATATAGCCAAGTGGGATACCGACAAGCAGCGTGTAAAGAACGGATGTACCAATAAATTAAAGCAAAGCGCATCTGAAATCAATGCTGATTTGCTAAGATACTATGCTGAAATTCAAAACGTGTTCAAAGAATTTGAGGTACAGGAAACCATGCCGACCACCCAACAGTTGAAAGAAGCATTCAATCTGCGAATGAAAAATGGCAGCGAGGAGCAACAAGAAGATACTAAAATAAGTTTTTGGGAGGTATTTGATGAGTTTGTTAAGGAATGTGGTAATCAGAACAACTGGACAGAATCCACATACGAAAAATTTGCAGCCGTAAAAAATCACCTGAAAGAGTTCAAAGAAGATGTGACTTTTGAGTATTTCGATGAGTTCGGACTAAACGAGTATGTAAACTTCTTGCGTGACAAGAAAGACATGAGAAACAGTACCATCAGCAAACAGATGGGATTCCTCAAATGGTTCCTGCGATGGAGTTTCAAGAAAGGATATAATCAAAACATTGCATTTGATACATTCAAGCCGAAATTGAAAACAACTTCAAAGAAAGTAATCTTTCTGACATGGGACGAATTGAATAGACTGAAAGACTATCAGATACCCAAAGACAAACAATATTTGGAACGTGTTCGGGATGTTTTTCTGTTCTGTTGTTTCACAAGTCTAAGGTATTCAGATGTCCGTAACTTGAAACGAAGTGATGTCAAATCTGACCACATAGAAGTTACTACCGTCAAAACGGCGGACAGCCTAAATATAGAACTGAACAAATACAGCAAAGCCATACTTGAAAAATACAAGGACATTCACTTTGAGAACAACATGGCGCTGCCAGTCATCAGCAATCAGAAAATGAATGATTATTTGAAAGAGTTGGGCGAGCTTGCTGAAATTAACGAGCCTGTAAGGGAAACATATTATAAAGGAAATGAGCGTATAGATGAGGTGACACCTAAATACGCACTGTTAAGCACTCACGCCGGACGAAGGACATTCATTTGTAACGCCTTGGCACTCGGTATCCCGGCACAAGTGGTCATGAAATGGACGGGACACAGCGATTATAAAGCCATGAAACCTTACATTGACATCGCAGATGACATCAAGGCAAATGCAATGAACAAATTCAACCAACTGTAAAAACAATCAGCAAGTTTCATGGAAAACCTGTAATTGGGCTTACCTTTGTAACTTTCAATACATACAACAATGAGCAACAACGATAACAATATAGAGAAAAGAAGTTTCGAGGCTTTTGTCAATGCCATCGGGTCAGAAATAGAGCAGGCGCAAGTCCGGCTCATCAGTACCGCCAATGCGCAGATGCTGTTCCATTACTGGAAGATGGGCAATTACATATTGTACCACCAGAACCGACAAGGCTGGGGCGGTAAGGTCATCAAGAAACTGGCGCATGCGATACGGTTCAATTATCCCGAAAAGAAAGGGTATTCGGTCAGGAACTTGGCTTATATGTGCCAGTTCGCACGCTCCTATCCATTGGGCGCATTACGGAGTTTTATAGAAACCGATGCGAAATTACTTACTCCAAGTGTGCAGAAAATCACGGATGAACTTCAAAGCCTGAACAATATGACATTTACGCAAGAGCCTCTTGCGCAAATTCAATCCTCAGACAATAAGGAAATTGTAATTGTGCAAGAACCTCTTGCACAAATTCAGGATGTAGTCCAAACAGTAGCCGCCGTTTATCAAGTACCGATTGAGGACATGGAAAAACTGTTCCTGGCATCACCTGTCGCAAGAATCAATTGGGCAAGCCATGTGATTCTGCTGAACAGTTCCCTTCCGTTAGGTGTCGATTACTGGTATATGAAGCAATCCGTGGAAATGGGCTGGAGCAGCAATGTCCTTAAAATGCAGATTGAAAGCAAATTGTACGAAAGGCAAATTAACAGCCGCAAGGTCAATAATTTTACCGCCACGCTTCCTGCGCCCCAAAGCGATCTTGCCAACTACCTGTTAAAAGACCCGTATATCTTCGACTTGGCAGGAGCCAAAGAACGTGCGGACGAAAGGGACATAGAAGAACAACTGGTAAAGCACATTACCCGTTATCTGCTGGAGATGGGCAACGGATTCGCCTTTGTCGCAAGGCAGAAACATTTCCAGATTGGCGACAGCGATTTCTATGCCGACCTGATTCTGTATAACATAAAACTCCATGCCTATGTGGTCGTGGAACTGAAAGCAACCCCGTTCAAGCCGGAATATGCCGGACAGTTGAACTTCTACATCAATGTGGTGGATGACAAACTGAGGGGAGAGAACGATAACAAGACCATCGGGCTGCTGCTGTGCAAGGGCAAGGATGAGATTGTAGCGCAGTATGCGCTGACAGGCTATGACCAGCCTATCGGCATCAGTGACTATCAACTCAGCAAGGCTGTGCCGGAGAATCTGAAATCTGCGTTGCCGAGCATAGAACAGGTGGAAGAAGAACTGACGATGCTTCTTGACAATGAAAAGAACAAACAAAAGTAAGACACCTATGGCAGACAAGATACAGACGATGATTCCCCTATACGGAGAACTCAACAGAATATACAGGGATTATATAGATAATCACGCCTTCTCTTTTGACAGGCAGAAATTCATTTCCGATTTCTATCAGGAATATAGTGACACAAAATCTTTTGAAGCCGCCATCCTTGAACTGGTGTTTAATAGGCAGAAAGAGCAATACACTTTGATACTCAACAGCCTGAAAACCGAAATAGAAAAGAGCATACAGGCCTATGAAACACACCCCATAAGTGACAGCGCGATAGAGCGTGTTTGTTATCAGCACATGGAAAGGTATTCACTTGAAATTGAAGCCCAACTGGATGTTACAAGAAGTCTGAGCAAGCTGCTGAATGAAGCCAACAACAGATATGATTCCATTGGCTATAGGGAACATACTGCAGAAGAGGAAAAACAGGTGGAAAAGGAATATGAACGCTGCAAGGCTGAATATGACAAGGAAAGAGCCATACTGAACGAACTCTATGACCAGCAAAAGGCTGCAAGGAAAGAGGCATTCCAATATATGAAGAACCGTTGTGCGGACATATACCGTCAAAGCTGCCTTTTTCTGGATATACTGAAGAAATACATTCCTGACGGGAAACGACAGGACGAGCCGGGCAAACCCGTCAGCCAGCAGGAAACGATGGATGAACAACAAGAATACTTCGACATGAAATGGCTTTCACTTATTCATGAGGTATGTGTTGGAGAACAGTTCGAGGAAATTTCCGCACCGGATTTTTATGCCAATATGAACCTGCGCCCCTGCGACTGCAAGTTGAAAATCAAACCGAGAGAGAAAATCCGTGCATGCTATCTGATATTCCTGATGGGCGAGAAACTCTCCAAACAGGACAGGGAAAAATGGAAAGCCGGAATACTGGAATTGCTGGGTATTGATGACAGCTACTACAAGTCAAAGTACAAGGAGCCGGTTTCCGATTTCCCAAGTGACAGCAACCTGAAATTCGCCAAGGAAATGGAGCATATATTCAGATAATCCGTGATATATCCCGATACTTTACGAAAGTTCCACTTTTACCACTCAAATTAATTTTTGAGTGGTATTTTTATTTTCTGATATTCAATAAGATACAGCGATGCTCGGATTATACCGTCCCCATCCTTACCACCCATAACCCTACCTAATTTTGCACCGTTCGAGAACAGAAATAACAGCCAGTGCGCAGGGCTGATTGTTGAATCAAAAAAGTAGAACTATGCAAAATCTACAAGAATTATTATCCAAACCCGTCTGGCAGATGACGGGTGAAGAGTTCATCATGTTAAGCAGACACGCTTCCGTTCAGACGGAAGCGCAGCCACAGCCCGTAACGGACACAAACAGAAAGTATGTGTACGGAATACCCGGCATAGCCAGACTGTTCGGATGCAGCCTGCCCACCGCCAACCGCATAAAGAAAAGCGGAAAAATAGACAAGGCTATCACCCAGATAGGGCGCAAGATTATCGTGGATGCGGAACTTGCCCTTGAACTGGCAGGGAAGAAAACAGGCGGACGCAAGTAACGGGAGGAATTGCTATGGACTATATGAAAGACATCCGGGAAATATCGGACGAACAGGCGGTAATCCTCTGGCAAGCCTCACGCCTGAGCCTGTCGGGAAAATACGAAAAAGCCCCTGAAATCCTCAGTGTGAAAGGTTCCGTTATCGGCACGTTGGGAAATTTCAGCGCATCCATCGGCAAAGCCAAAAGCAAGAAGACATTCAATGTGTCGGCTATCGTGGCTGCGGCATTGAAGAACGGAACGGTGCTCAGGTATGCGGCTGAACTTCCCGAAGCCAAGCGGAAAGTGCTTTACGTGGATACGGAGCAAAGCCCCCACCACTGCCTGAATGTGATGGAACGCATCATGCGCATGGCAGGACTGCCCGATGACAGGGACAACGAAAACCTTGAGTTCCTTGCCTTGCGGAAATACACGCCGGAGCAGCGCATAAGAATTGTCGAACAGGCAATCTACCATACGCCGAACCTTGGTCTGGTGATAATAGACGGAATCCGTGACATGGTATATGACATCAACAGCCCCAGTGAATCGACACGCATCATATCAAAGCTGATGCAATGGACGGACGACAGGCAGATACATATCCACACGATACTCCATCAGAACAAGGGGGATGAGAACGCAAGGGGACATATCGGCACGGAGCTGAACAACAAGGCTGAAACCGTGCTGCTCGTTGAAAAGGACAAGAGCAACGGGGACATAAGCAAGGTTTCCGCCATGCACATCCGTGCGATGGACTTCGAGCCGTTTGCCTTCCGCATCAACGAAAGGGCATTGCCCGAACTGATGGAGGACTACCAGACAGAAACCAAAGCACCCGGCAGACCCCAAGGCGAAAGGTTTGATGCCTACAAGGACATTTCCGAGCAGCAGCACCGGATAGCACTGGAAGCCGCATTCTCGTTGCAGGACGAATACGGGTATAAGGAACTGGGCAAAGCACTGAAAGAATCGTATGCCTTGGTAGGCGTTCCGTTGAGCGACAACAAGCTGGTCAAACTCATCACTGTGTTAAAGAGCAAGCGGATGATAGTGCAGGAAAACGGCAGGAAGTACAGGTACGAACCGGATTTCCACTATTAGCCCAATCCTCGCAATCACTTCACTTTATTCTCCGGGTCTATATATTAGGATAAAGCGAAGTGGTTGCAGGGAAGCATCAAACCGCTTCACTTTAAGCCGTATCCTATATATACGACAATAAAGTGAAGTGGTTATACAGCCAGTAACCTATATGAATAAGTACTGGCGAAAAGAAAAACAAACGATAACCGATAAAGACAATCATTTATGGATATACAGACAGCAAAACAAATCAGGCTGGAAGAGTTTCTTCACAGCTTGGGATATAGCCCGGTGAAGCGGCAGGGCATCAATCTCTGGTACAAATCTCCGTTCAGGGAAGAAACCGAAGCATCTTTTAAGGTGAACACTGAGCGTAACCAATGGTATGATTTTGCACTCGGCAAGGGCGGCAACATCATCGCACTGGCTTCGCACCTCTATGCAACGGACAGCGTGCCGTACCTTTTGAAACGCATAGAGGAACAGGCACCGCACATGCGCCCCGTTTCTTTCTCTTTTCGCAAGCAGTCCTTTACAGAGCCGAGTTTCCAACAGTTGGAAATTCTGCCGCTATCTTCCTCTGCCTTGCTCGCTTATTTGCAGGAAAGGGGAATAAATCCGGCACTGGCGAAAAGAGAATGCAGGGAGGCACGGTTTACGCACAACGGCAAGCGGTACTTCGCCATTGCGTTTCCGAACATATCGGGCGGTTATGAAATCCGCAACCGATATTGCAAGGGCTGTATTGCGCCGAAAGAAATATCCCATATCAGACAGTCGGGAGAGCAAAGGAACACGTGTTATGTTTTTGAGGGATTTATGGACTACCTCTCATTTCTGACCCTACGGCTTGAAAGCTGTCCGCAATGCCCCGATTTCGACAGGCAGGATTACATGGTGCTGAACTCCGTAGCCAATGTTCCCAAGGCACTCTACCCCTTGGGAAGCTATGAGCGTATCCACTGTTTTTTTGACAATGACCGTGCAGGAATGGAAGCCCTGCAGCAAATCCGCAAGGAATACGACAGCACCCGGCATATACGGGACGCTTCTCAAATCTACTGCGGATGCAAAGACCTGAACGAGTATTTGCAGAAGCGCATGGCTGATGGAAAAGAACAAATGCAATCCGTCAGAAAGAGAAATGACACGCTATCCAAGAAACCGAAAGGCTTCCGGTTATAGCCCACTATAACTACACGCTTCGCTTGCGTAGTTGTGGGCTCTCCCGAGGGGATTAGGGCTTTGCCCTAATGACCCACTCAG
>OMFJ01000016.1_pt1 | contig 91426 bp, 62 predicted proteins | sample 1674351 | NCBI WGS metagenome assembly OMFJ01 (sample SAMEA103958164, study PRJEB25191) | human gut metagenome | biome: human-associated habitat [ENVO:00009003]; feature: intestine environment [ENVO:2100002]; material: feces | place: Germany | collected 2013/2015
TTATGAACAAAAAAGTACTTACACTTTGCGTAGGTTTATTGCTCGGTGGTGGAGCTTTAAACTTTACAAATGCGAATGATTGGTCTTTGACAACAAACAACAATGTTGTTAATACTGAAAAGTATTTTGTAATATCACAGACCGGTAATTTTAATGGTTCCACTTGGACTACTGCTGGATATGGAGTTCTCTTTTTAGCAAAAGATTCTAAAGGAGATGTATACTATAGCTCAGGAGAAAAAGATAAAAAAGCTTATTGGCGTATCAATATGCGAAAAAATCTTACCTCTGGGAACTTGGAATATCAACTTGTAAATGCTAATGATGGTAAACCTTTAGCGATAACACATCCTACAGATGCGAATGCCAAGGTAGAATGGTTTTTGTTAGATGCCAATGGAAGTCAAAATGCTTTGTATTTTTTAGTTGGCGCAAATCGTTATTATTTGACACCTGAAAACAAAAATAATATTTGGTATGTTGGTTGTGTGCAAGATAATAATGGAAAAGGTGCTGATGGTTTCAACGATGTTGAAATCGATGAAGAATCTATCTCTGTTAAAAATCTGAATGCTGAATTACAGAATGGTTTCCAGATTCAAATCGGTAAGAGTGGTAAGAAAGATTACGAAGAATTTGAAAACTGGGCTGAAACTAAAAAAGGATTCGGTAATGTGTTTGCTGGTAAACTGACTGCTGTAGATGTAAATGGTGAAACTAATACAGACGCAGAAGAATTCTATTTAAAGAGCGGTGATAAGTATATCGTATTGACAGATGCTCTTTGGGGTGGTACTAACTCTGATTTGAATGGTAAAGATGCTTATAAAGGTTACCAGTTCGAATTGGTTAGCGCACATACATTCCAAACAGAGTATGTAAGTAAGGGCTTGGCTAAAAATGCAACTTTCAAAATCGAAAAGACATACGATTTTGCTCAGGCTTATGGCGATTCTTTGATCGTTTCAATGCCGGATGCTCAAGTAGGTAAAATGGTAACAGATAGTTACACAGATGGTGTACGTTTGTTCGTCGCTGAAGTGAATGGTAAGAGCTATTTAACTATTATTGCAAACACTGAAGCTAACGATCGTTTAACTCAAGACGATGCTAAAGAATTACCTTACGTTCGTTTGGGAGCTAGCAACATCGTTGACTTCAAAGATTTTGCTGGTAAGGTTTGGAATATTACTAATCAGGGTAAATCATTATCTCCGGATGCCATTTCTAATGGAGAATTAGATAATTTCCTAAGCGAATTCGATCCTGAAGGTGAAGTTATGTTGAATGCTCCGGAAGGAGAATGGTTGCCTTATTATGAAACTGAGTATAATTATGGTTTCGTGAATCGTGAGTCTGGTGTTAAATGGAACTTAGCCGGTGACAATGATTACGCATGGGTAATTCGCCAAGTTGGTACAAATGCTTATCGAGTATGGAGTAGCAAATATGACACAGATGTAAATAATGATAACCAATTGAAGTATGTCATCAACATTACTGAAGCTACTTCTAAGGTTGGTAAACAAGCAGATGGTAGTTATAAGAGCTTCACGGAAGCTGGTTACGCTCGTTATGAAGATGCTGTAAAAGAATTGGAAGGTAAGTACATCACATTGAAGAATGGTGTAACAGGTGCTACTATGTATGTTGGTAAGAATGCGGATGATGAAGTCATCTTGACAGAAGATCAGACAGAGGCTATCGAATTCCGTGTGAAAGAATTAAAGCACGACTATATTGCTCATGATGGTTATGCAGCTGTAGATACTTTGCACCATTATACGACTTACTATGGTTATGACGCAGATGGTAACTTATCTACAAATGTACAAGATACTGTTCAGTTCCAGCACTTCAGATTGTTTGATCATTTCTCTGAAAAAGCTCTTGTATATACAGCTGGTAAGAGTAGTGAACATAAGTTTATCTTGAGTGAAATTGCATCACCGGAAAATGCACATGAAGATTTCAATGCTGTTATTAAAGGTGATAATAATAATGCCAACAATATTTTCTCAACCTTCGTATTGAAGAAGAAAGCTGATGGTAATTATAATCTTGTTTCTTGTTATGATATTCAATATCCGTCTTGTACAGGAAATCATAATTATGTAAATGGTGATTTTACTGATAACTTCATTGAAACTAATTTATATGATATCTATAGAGAATATGGATGGAGTGGTTATAGCATGAAGATGGAAGGCAACGTCGGTAAAGCAACTGTTGACAATACAGCTAATATCTACACGCATAAGAACGAAGATCGTTTTGCTTTAGTTGATATCGAAACTCCGGAATATTTGACATTAGAAGGGTTCCAAGATACTATCAAAGTATCTCCGGTAGGTGCTGAAAACTACTTCTTGTATGAACAAGGTAAGAACGGTACAAACTTCTTAGGTATTAATCATATTGCTGATGTGAAAGATATGGCTGCTGCTATCTTGGCTGAAGCTTCAAATGGTTCGATCGAAAACAACTTCAAACCTCAGTATTTATTAGGTGTTGATGCTGAATATATTCCAGAAGTTCGTGATAGTAAGAATCATTTGATTGAGCCAGACTCTACAGTAGGTCGTTTCTTAGTAAATATGGTTGATTCTGCATTTGCTTATGGAATTGATAAAAAGTCAAATCCTTACATTTTCGATTCTAAAGTGAAGTTCCGTTTAGGTTTCGTTGATGGTATCCGTACTGATAATAAATTGTTCTTAACAAAAGATGGTAAGAAGACTGGTCGTGTATTCGATTTGAACAACAATGACGATAAGGTTTGCACATTCGCATTCCGTTATGTTGACAATGCTCGTGAAGCTGTGAAGATTGAAACTCGTTACAATACTACAGCAGAAAACACTATTACACGTGGTTGGATTGAAATCTGCAATGGTGTTCCAGTAGTTGTTAATAACTATGATTTGGCTGACGACTTTATTGTCAATGCTGATGTTACTGGTGAAAACCCAACAGCTAACGAAAACATCACAGCTGGTAACGTAGTAGTTGCAGGTGTTAACGGTGCAGTAGTCGTTAAGGGTGCTGAAGGTAAGAACGTAATCGTATCTACAATCTTAGGTAAGGTCGTAGCTAACGAAGTAGTTTCTTCAGATAACGCAACCATCACTGCTCCGGCTGGTATCGTAGTTGTATCAGTTGATGGCGAAAGCTTCAAGGTAGTAGTAAAATAATTGACAATTGACGATTGATAATTGACAATTATAAAATCAGTAGAGACGTGGCGTGCCGCGTCTCTCTGATAAAAAGAAATTCATAATAAATAAATTTTCCGCCGCCGGTTTTCCGGTCGAATAAGTATCCCGTGAGGGGGAAAGTGGAAGTTGTTAATAAATAGAGTTAATAGTCACAAGTCAACCAGAGCTCTGTCCTTCGGGGTAGAGGGAAAGGAATAGGCAAGTACCCTGCGAAGGCGAAAACGTGGCGTTAGTATTAATAATAGTGTAATATAAAGTTTATGTTCCGCTCGTAGTCTTGCGAAAGGTGAGCGCGGAATCTCAAAAAGAGGAAATCCCTGTCGTTCTATTTCGGATGGCAGGGATTTTTTATCTATCTTTGTCGGTATTAATTATAATATTTACCGGTCGTATCATGAAAAAGTATTTGATCCTTTTTATTTTGCTTATATCTGGTTGGCATATTGCCGTAAGGGCTGAATCAACTGGAGAAGTTATCCGTATATCAACCGATGAAACGGATTTGATTTATCGTCAGGCTCCGAATGGACGCTTGTATCAGGTCTATCTGGGACCTAAGTTAATGCATCAGACAGATTTGGAACATTTTTCTCCTTTTGCTAAAGGTGGATCGGATGGAAGTGCCGGACAACGGGGATGGGAGATTTATATGACTTCGGGTGCAGAAGATTTCTTTGAACCGGCCCTAGGTATCACGCATGCGGATGGGAACATGAGTACAATCCTCACGTATGTCTCTTCTGAACAAAAAGCAATTGACAGTAATGCGACGGAAACGATCATCCGTTTGAAAGATAATCAGTATCCCTTACAGGTGGTAATGCATTATGTTGCTTACAAGAAAGAAAATGTGATCAAGACCTGGACGGAAATCAGTCATCAGGAAAAGAAACCGATCCGGTTGAATCGCTACGCATCGTCAATTATTTATTTTGAGCGTCCGTCTTATTATCTGACGGAGTTCAATGGCGATTGGGCTAAGGAAATGAATATGACAACCCAGCAGTTGCAGTATGGCAAGAAGATTCTGGATACCAAGTTGGGTACACGGGCAGCCATGCATGTGTATCCGTTTTTTGAACTGGGTTTCGGACAGCCGGCAGAAGAACATCGGGGAGAAGTGGTACTGGGAACAATCGGGTGGACCGGTAATTTCCGCTTTACTTTCGAAGTGGATAATGTCGGTAATCTGCGGGTTATTTCAGGAATCAATCCATACGCTTCGCATTATGAACTGAAGGCGGGAGAGACATTTACCACTCCTGAGTTTATCTTTACACGTAGTGATGAAGGAAAAGGAGATGCCAGCCGTAGTTTTCATCAGTGGGCCAGAAATTATCAGTTATATGATGGTAAAGGTGATCGGTTGACACTGTTGAATAACTGGGAGAATACGTATTTTAATTTTGACCAGGATAAACTCAGTACGCTGATGACTGAAGCCAAGTCATTGGGCGTAAATCTGTTCCTTTTGGATGACGGTTGGTTTGGAAATGAATTTCCTCGTAACGATGATCATGCCGGTTTGGGAGATTGGCAGGTAATGAAGAGCAAACTGCCGGATGGTATTCCTTTTCTGGTAAAAGAAGCTAAAAAAGCGGGGGTTAAGTTTGGTATCTGGATTGAACCGGAGATGGTAAATCCGAAGAGTAACTTGGCGCAGAAACATCCGGACTGGATAATCCGTCTGCCGAATCGGGAGACTTATTATTATCGGAATCAGCTGGTACTCGACCTTACGAATCCGGAGGTTCAGGATTTTGTATTCGACGTAGTGGACAATCTGTTGACAGAGAATCCGGAAATTGCTTTCTTCAAATGGGATTGCAACAGTCCGATTACCAATATTTATTCTCCGTATTTGAAAGATAAGCAGGAACAACTGTATGTAGATTATGTACGGGGATTATATAAGGTGTTGGACCGTATCCGTGCCAAATATCCGGCTGTGCCGATGATGCTCTGCTCGGGTGGTGGAGCTCGCTGTGATTATGGAGCTCTGAAATATTTTACTGAATTTTGGGCAAGTGATAATACCGATCCGGTTGAGCGTTTGTTTATTCAGTGGGGCTTCTCGCAATTCTTCCCATCGAAAGCTATTTGTGCGCATGTAACCAGCTGGAATAAGAATACTTCTGTGAAGTTTCGTGTCGATGTAGCCATGATGTGTAAAATGGGCTTTGATATTGGTTTGAAAGATCTGAACGCAGATGAATTGACTTTCTGCCAGGAAGCAGTTGCTAATTATCACCGGTTGAAACCGATTATCCTCAATGGAGATTTCTATCGTCTGGTATCTCCGTATGATACAGAGCACATGGCTGTAATGCACGTAGGTGATAACCAGAAGAAAGCCATTCTGTATGCGTATGATATTCATCCCCGTTATGCTGAAAGTACCTATCCGGTTCTGTTGCAAGGATTAGATCCTGCCAAGATGTATATGGTGGAGGAAATCAATCTGATGCCGGATACGGAATCGGGGGCTGCCATTAACGGACAGACTTACTCGGGTGATTACCTGATGAAAGTAGGAGTACGGGTATTCTCTGCCCGACAGACAACCAGCCATATCTTTGAAATTACGGCGCTTGATTAAAACTTCTGATTGTAGTAGGGCGTGCCTGGTCAGGTGCGCCCTTTTTAGTTTATCGTCATTCCTATTGACAGCTGATACCTGTCCCTTAAATATCGAATCAATAGAACCTTACCTGCAGGAAACTTTTGCATTTTTTATCTTGTAACCGTTTTGTAATATCTGTGACATCTTATTGAAACAGGCAATTAAGAATTTTGCAACCAGAATAATATACATTTAACACTTTATGGAAACATTCTATTTGTTTTTGGTCCTTTTCCTGGCAGTACTGGCGATTTTTGACTTGTCGGTCGGTGTCAGTAATGATGCGGTGAACTTCCTAAACGCTTCGATTGGTTCTAAGGCTGCATCTTTTCGTGTGATAATGATTGTAGCGGCTGTCGGTATTTTGGTCGGAGCAGCTCTGTCGAATGGTATGATGGATATTGCGCGGCATGGTATTTATCAGCCCCAGTATTTCTATTTCTCAGAGATTATGTGTATCCTGGTAGCCGTGATGCTGACGGATGTGGTGATTTTGGATATATTCAACTCTTTGGGAATGCCTACTTCTACAACTGTTTCATTGGTATTTGAATTGTTGGGAGGTACGGTTGCGTATTCTCTAATTAAGATCGCTAATGATACGGAAGGTATCCTTCAGATTGGTAATTTGATGAATACCGATAAAGCTTTGACCGTAATTTTGGCTATTTTTACTTCAGTAGCTATCGCTTTTATTTTCGGTGTACTGGTTCAATATATCTCTCGTCTGATTTTTACATTCAACTATCGTAAGACAGCTAAATATTTCATTGGATTGTTTGGTGGCTTGGCTGCTACTTCTATTGTCTATTTCATGTTGTTCAAAGGCTTGAAATCAAGTCCGTTTTTAGCTGGTCCGGTAGCTGATTATATCTTTAGCCATACGGCTGATCTGGTATTGTATTGTTTTATCGGTTTTACTATCCTGATGCAGGTATTGCATTGGTTGAAGGTAAATGTGTTCAAAGTAATTGTACTGATGGGTACTTTTGCGTTGGCATTGGCTTTTGCCGGTAATGACTTGGTCAACTTTATCGGTGTGCCATTGGCCGGTTATTCTGCTTATACTGATTTCTTGGCACAGAATGGAACAACCACTCCGGATACCTTCCTGATGACTTCTTTGCAGGGTTCAGCCAAGACGCCGTGGTATTTCTTGGTAGGTTCAGGAATTGTGATGGTGATTGCTTTGTTGACATCCAAGAAAGCTCATAATGTGGTTAAGACTTCTGTGGATTTGGCTCGTCAGTCAGATGGCGATGAGAATTTTGGAACCTCACCGGTTGCTCGTGTCTTGGTGCGTGTCTGCAGTAATGCTTCGGCAACAATCATGAATGTGGTTCCTGTCCCGGTTAAGAATTGGATTGACCGTCGTTTTAATAATCAGGAGATAATTTTGGAAGATCAGGCAAGTTTTGATTTGGTCAGAGCTTCCGTTAATGTGGTTCTTTCCGGTTTGTTGATTGCTATTGGTACTTCCTTGAAATTACCTTTGTCAACAACTTATGTTGCTTTCATGGTGGCAATGGGTTCATCTTTGGCGGACCGTGCTTGGGGACGTGAGAGTGCGGTATTCCGTATCACCGGTGTGTTGTCAGTGATTGGTGGTTGGTTCATCACAGCAGGAGCAGCTTTCTCTATCTGTTTCATTGTTACGATGATTATTTATTTAGGAGGTGCGCCTGCTATCATAGCCATGATTGCTTTGGCTGTTTACTCTTTGATAAAAAGTCAGATCATTTATAAGAAGAAAAAACACAAGGAAGCTATGCAGAGCGAGGTGAATACAACCGTAGCCAAATTGCGTATGGCTACTAATCCTATTGAAGCTTTGAATTTGTTCCGTCAGCATAGCCGTGAAGAATTGAAGGGTGATCTGCAATTTGCTGCAGAAGCATTGAATGCTGCTGTAGAAGGATTCACGCACGAAAACTTGAAGGAACTGCGGCATGTGATGGCTGCCATCGAGGAGAAGAAAGAACACTTGAAGCAGGTTAAGCGTGTGGGTACATTAGGTGTGACTCAGCTAGATCGTGATATCGCTATTGATAAAGGATTGTATTACTATCAGAGTAACGACTTTGCCAGTGAGATCGTATATAGTATCCGTCGTTTGGTTGAACCTTGTAAACAGCATATTGACAACAACTTCAATCCGTTGAATGATATTCAGAAAAATGACTTTACCGGTATGGATAATCGGGTAATCAGTTATCTGAACCGTTGTGCGGAAATGATCGACAAGAATAACTACGATATCATGCCTTCACTGGTAGATGAATCTAATCAGCTGGTAGTAGGCCTGACACAATTGAAGAAAGAAGAATTAAAACGTATTCAAGGGCAGTCAGGTAGTACAAAGGTCAGCATGGTTTATCTGAATATGTTGCATGAAACGATTAACGTTGTCAACTTCTCTTGTAATTTGATAAAGGTAAGCAAGAAGTTCCAGATGGAATAAGGGGTAACATCTTGTATCGTATTTTGGAATAAAAGGCAAGAGTCACGAAAGGGAACAGATTAAATGTTCATTTCGTGACTCTTTTGTTTATCTTGTAAAAAGTCTCTACAAGTTTTCTGCTTTTCTTTTTCAGTTATATTTTAGCCGTGAAGAACCTTTTCCATATCGATTACGGGCCATGGCTGATAATCTTTCCAGGCACCACGGGTGAAATCCGGAATCGCAACCGAACGGCTTTTGTTTAATACCGAACGTTCACTTAATTCCACAATCGACGACCAGGCAGCAGCATCATATACGGATTGATCTAATGGATAGCCATTACGTAAGCAGTAAATCAATCGCCAGTCCATGATAAAGTCCATTCCTCCGTGTCCACCGATTTTCTTGGCTTTTTCGCCAATGTATTTGCTCAACGGATGTTCGAACTTTTTCAGGTATTCTTTCTGTTGTTCTTCAGTCATGAATTCATGCGATTGAATTGCAATCTTTTCTTCCGGATATTTCACGGCTACTCCCTTTGTCCCCTGTACCAAGTGGATACGAGAGTATGGTTGTGGAGTTGTTGTGTCGTGTTGGATAAGGATCGTCTTACCATTGGCTGTATGGATGAGGGTAGTGTTCATATCTCCCAGCATATAGCGTTCGGACAGTGTGATGCGTTCATCATCTTTCAGATTTTCTTTGGCCCACAAAGCCAATCCATACTGATTGGTGGACATGGAAGTCAGGTATTCCATCCGGTCACCTTGATTAATACCCATGATTTGGGCAATCGGGCCTAATCCGTGGGTTGGATAAGGATTTCCAGTATGATATTTGCTATATTCCAATCGCCAGTGTTTATAATATCCATTGTATTTTTCGCCTGTCAGGGTATGGATATAAGCCCCTTCGGTATGGATAATTTCACCTAATTCTCCTTGACGGGCCATATTTAACGTTGCTAATTCGAAGAAGTCATAGCAACAGTTTTCCAGCATCATACAATGCAATTGTTTTTCTTCAGCTTTATCTACCAAGGCCCAGCAGTCTTTTACGGTTAAAGCGGCAGGAACCTCGATAACGACATGTTTTCCATGGTCCATGGCATATAAAGCAATCGGTACGTGCAATGTCCAGGGAGTCGCATTATAGATGAGGTCTATATCGTCCCGTTCACACATTTTTTTCCAGTCTTCTTCACCGGTATAAATAGCCGGATCTTTTCTTCCGTTTTTCTTTAAGATCTGTCGGCAATTTTCAATTCTGTCTTTATTCAGGTCGCATAAAGCAACAATTTCTGTACCTTCAATATGACTCATACGTTCTACGGCTCCGGCTCCACGACCTAATCCGACAATACCTAACCGGACTGTGGGGATAGGCTGACAGCGCAAGCCTAAAACAGATTTACCTTTTCGTTCAGGTACGGCATCAGTCATTAAATCAGGCGCGGGAGTTGGGGTTGGAGTTGCTTGTACTGGGATCTGATTCAAGGCGGTTACCGCTCCTCCAGCCAAGGATGCTTTTAGGAAATTTCTTCTGTTCATCATGTGAAATATAGATTATAAGTTAATAAAATGATTGACTAGATCTGCTTTTTCAAAGGTAAGTAAAAACGGAGTATGTATGGCAAAAAGATTTTAAAACCATCATATATTAACCTTTTTTATAGTCAAAACTATTGACAACTCTATTGACAATCTCTACTTTTGCACTGTGGTTTTTTCATAATAGTATTAGATTTAAGGTTAACAAAGTTGATTAGGGGTTGTCGTGAGACAGCCTTTAATTTTTTATATCAGTCCCATTCTTCAGGTTCCCCTTATATTCTTTCTATAATTCTCGTTGGTTTTGATGTTGATTCCCGTTACTTTTGTTTTCGAATCTCGTTTCTTTTGTTGACTTAGATGTTCAAATATCTTTTTGTATGGATTTTTGTAGAAGAAGAAGGCTTTCCGGCCCCATGTTGAAAAGTAAATCTACGATACTGAGATTCGGAAGGAAACCCTGTTTTTCCTGGAAAACCTGGTAATAGGGAACAGGCTGGAATGAGGGATCGTTTCCTTCGTGTTTAGGACGTATAATTTCTCTGAAGTCTGCTGTCACATCTGCTTGGTAGTCGGTTGTATAACGGATTTGGGGCTGGATGTCGATCAATTGGCAGACAACTTCACGCAGAGCCTCGTTGAAATCAAGCAGAAACTCATATCTCTTTTCGTAGAAAGGAGCAAAATCTTCTTCGTAATATTCGAAAAAAGGACTCATCCGATAGGCTGAGACCAAGGCATTCCAATGTAGATGACGCCAGTTTCCGTGATCGGATATGCGGATATCTTTAGTCAGGCATTTCAGTGTATCCGGCTTGACAATCGGAACCGTAAGCGCCTGAGGTCCATTTGCCGCAGCAATGATACATCGGTTGCGATAGGTCTGTTTCAGGTAATTCTCTTGCGTTTCCAGACAGATCTGGTCATAGGCAAGTAATTTAGTATATAGTTGGATAGGACCTAAATAGGCCGTTGAAATATAGGCTGTATTCATATTTATTTGTTTTATCAAGTTTGTACCGGATTATCTGATTATTTGACGCGGGTAAACCGGTTGTTTTTATCGGAACTGTACCAGCAAAAGAAAATATGTCCCAGAATATGGTCTTCCGGAATGATTCCCAAATGTCGGGAATCGATGGCTACATCTCTATAGTCTGATAAGAACCAATAATAATTCTGTCGGAAAAAGAAGAAATTGGTCTGCTTACCATCCAGGAATAATTTCCCGTCTTTGAAGACTGCTTTTCCCTCCGTTTCATTTAATATGGCTTCACGACATGCCAAAAGCGAGAGGCTATCTAACGCATACGCCCTGTCTTTTTGGGGGACAATAAACTGATAGTCTGGTGAGGAATACATCCGAAAATAAGACCGGAGATAAGCCGGAAGTTCCTCTTTGATCTGATAGGCCTCAAATGATGTCAGGACGCAGGTAATACCTCCATCAACCGCTTTCCACTCTCTTGATCGCTCTGGCAATTTCTTTAACAGACGGATGAATGCCTCTTTCCCGTGATTGGCCATGAAATAAGAAGCCTGGGCGTGTGGAGAATGCGGATATTCTTTTCCGTTGATGCGATAACCTGTATGAGTTACCCGTATCGTATCACCCGGTAAGGCTATACAACGGCTGACAAACACAGGTGGATGAACGGTGTCTTTTCGCAGCGGACTATAGAACATCATCGTCGCATTCCGTTTGGGTTGTTTTCCGAAAGGCGTTTTGTCGAGCAATACAAAATCTCCCTGATGTAATGATGTCTCCATGGAGTCGGTCGACAGATGGAGCGATTCAACCAGGAACAGACGGATTCCCATAACAAGAGCGGCCAGCAGTAAAACTCCTGCCAGCCACTTCTGATAGTATGTCCTGTTTTTCTTTTTGCGTTGCATACCGACATTCTATGATCCTGTCTTATTTCATGCTGTCAACCCAGCGGAACAGACGGTTCCAACGAATACCTCCGTCAAACAGGCTGCGGTCTTTGTCCAAAGACAACCAGATCATGATCGGTTTTCCAACGATATGATCTTCCGGGACAAATCCCCACGAACGACTGTCGGCACTGTTATGGCGGTTGTCACCCATCATCCAGTAATAATCGTATTGGAAGGTATACGTAGTAGCCTTTTCACCATTAATATAAACTACACCATCTTTTTCTTCCAGTTCATTATGCTCGTAGTTCTTGATACAACGGCGATAGAGTGCCAGATTTTCCGGTGTCAGTTCGATGGTAGCTCCTCGTTTCGGAATCCAAATCGGACCGTAATTATCGCGTGTCCATCCGTTATCGTAGTCAACCGGATAATACATGGTTCCTCCAATAATTTCAGGCTCGACGATCACCTTCTTGACAGATGGTAACTTCTTTACCTGTGCCACCATGGCTTCTGTCATGGGGAAACGGTAAACCAAGTTATATGCTCCATTCGCATTCGGCTGGAATCCGAGGAAAGAAAGGGTTTCCGGATCTGTTACCGTACAAGGTTGCCCGTAAGGCATATAATCGTCACGACTGACTCCCCAGTTGCGGAACATGGTTTCGGTAAGCGGTGTTTCCGTTTCCACGAAATAGTTCAGCTGCATATTCTTCGGGTTCTGAGCAGCCTTGCCGTTGATATAAACCTGATTATTACGGATACTCAGACTGTCACCCGGAAGACCTACGCAACGCTTAACGTAATTTTCCCGTTTGTCAACCGGCCGGTAAATGATCTCGCCGAACGATTGTTTGTTCATGCGTACCGCTTCACGCCCGTACATCTGAACCAATGTATAGTAATCCGGATTCTGTTGAAGAGTAGCTACCGTATCCCCAGCCGGGAAGTTAAATACGACAATATCGTTTCGCTGTATCTGTCCTAAACCAGCCACACGTTTGTAATCCCAAGAAGGCCAGTCGAGATACGATTTGCAGTTAAATATCGGCAAGGTGTTCTGCACCAGCGGAAAAGATAATGGTGTATTCGGAACGCGAGGTCCATAACTGACTTTGCTGACAAACAGATAATCACCTACCAACAAAGACTTTTCCAAGGATGAACTGGGAATCTGATAATTCTGGAAAATGAACAGATTGATGAAATAGACAGCCACTAGCGCGAAGATAATGTCGTCAATCCAGTCATAAATACTTTTAAGAGTCGGATTGTTTGTCTTCTTCCAGGCACCCCACGGAATGTATTTTGTCAGATAAATATCTGCCAGCAAAATATATCCCAATGCCAGCCATCCGTTTTGCATCCATAGGATAAACAATCCATACAGGACGGCAGCAATGGCAAATTTGATATATTGTTTTTTCTCTATTTTCTTCATACTTCTGATGATATTATGCTTTCAAAATCTCAGAAATGGAACAAGTCATTCATTCCTAAAAAGCCTTTCTTTCCAGCTGTAAATTCAGCGGCTACAACAGCTCCCAAAGCGAAACCGGCACGGCTCTTGGCATCATGTTTGATGCTGATTGTATCTACGTCTGATTCATAAATGATTTCATGAATACCCGGTACTTCTCCTTCGCGAATAGCGTGAATTGGCAAATCGGTCGGTTTCTCGGCTGTTTCCAAGGTCCAACGATCTTTCCGGTCCAGATTCTCAATGATTCCTTCTGCTAAGGTAATAGCAGTACCACTGGGCGCATCCAGTTTGTGAATGTGATGAACCTCTGTCATCCGGGCATCATAGTTCGGAAAATTATTCATGACCTTGGCCAGATATTTGTTTAAAGCAAAGAAAATATTCACGCCAATACTGAAATTAGAAGCATAGAAGAATGTTTTTCCTTCGTTTTCACACATCTGCTTTATTTCACCCAAGCGATCTAACCAGCCTGTTGTACCAGAAACAACTGGAACACCGGCTTCAAAACATTTCATATAATTGTTGAACGCTGTTGCAGGGGTAGTAAATTCGATGGCTACATCGGCACTTTTGAATGCATCCGACTGGAAATCTTCCGGGTTATTTATATCAATGATGGATACAATTTCATGACCTCTGCTCAAGGCAATCTGTTCGATGGTCTTCCCCATCTTTCCATAACCGACAAGTGCTATTTTCATATTTTTACTGTTTTTATGTTGCAAATCTTCATTTAATCTGTTGGAATCTTGGTACAAAAATACAAAAATAGCTGGAATATGCGAATAAAAAAGATGGTGTCAGATTATTTCCTATCTTTGCAAGGAGTTAGGTTGGTCTCATCATGGGACTGACGAACCTTGGTGTACCCTGCACTTTCGTTGAAAGGAATTATCCAAGGTGAAGAAAATCAGAAAATAAAAGGAATATGAAGATAGCAATTGTCGGAACTGGATATGTAGGTTTGGTCAGTGGTACCTGTTTCGCCGAAATGGGTACGGAAGTCTTTTGTGTGGATGTAAATGAGAAGAAAATAGCTGATTTGAATCAGGGTATTCTTCCTATTTACGAGCCTGGACTGGAAGAAATGGTAAACCGTAACCAGAAAGCCGGACGATTACATTTTGTGACAGATCTGGCTTCCTGCCTGAATGAGGTAGAAGTGGTGTTCAGTGCTGTAGGGACTCCACCCGATGAGGATGGAAGTGCCGACTTGAAATATGTATTGGAGGTAGCCCATACGGTAGGCCGTTACATGAATAAATACCTGACAGTTGTAACGAAAAGTACTGTACCCGTTGGAACAGCTAAGAAAGTTCGTCAGGCTATTCAGGAAGAACTGGATAAACGGGGTTCTGACCTGACCTTTGATGTGGCTTCTAATCCGGAATTTTTGAAGGAAGGAGCTGCCGTGAAAGATTTTTTGAGTCCGGACCGAATTGTGGTAGGTGTGGAATCTGAACGCTCCAAAGAACTGATGACCCGTTTATACCGTCCGTTCTTACTCAATAATTTCCGGGTTATTTTCATGGATGTACCTTCGGCTGAAATGACCAAATATGCAGCCAATGCCATGTTGGCAACCCGTATCAGCTTTATGAATGATATCGCTAATCTGTGTGAAATTATGGGAGCAGATGTGAATATGGTACGTAAAGGTATTGGTACGGATGTTCGGATTGGTCACCGTTTTCTGTATCCCGGTTGTGGTTACGGTGGTTCCTGTTTCCCGAAAGATGTGAAAGCTTTGGTGAAGACGGCAGCTGATCATGGCTATCCGATGCGAATCCTGCAAGCCGTTGAGGAAGTCAATGAACAACAGAAATCTATTCTCTTCCGGAAGGTAGATAAATACTTCAAAGGTGATTTGAAAGGGAGGCGAGTAGCTATCTGGGGACTGGCTTTTAAACCGGAGACGGATGATATGCGTGAAGCTCCTTCTTTAGTCGTTATCCAGAAATTATTGGAAGCCGGCTGTGAAGTTTCGGCATACGATCCGGTAGCCATGGACGAGTCTCGCCGTCGGATAGGTAATACAATCCGTTACGCTAAAGATATTTATGATGCAGTGATGGATGCCGACGTGCTTCTGTTGATTACCGAATGGAAGGAATTTCGTATGCCGTCCTGGCAGGTAGTCAAGAAACTGATGGCAAATCCGTTGGTTATTGACGGACGAAACATCTATGATCCGGCAGAAATGGCTGAATATGGGTTCGATTACCATTGTATCGGACGATAATGAGGTACTAAGGAAAATACATGGCAGAAGAAACATTAAAGCAGAAAACGGCAAAAGGTCTTTTTTGGGGATTCATTAATAACGGAACCCAGCAATTGCTGAATCTCTTTTTCGGTATATTTCTGGCCCGATTGTTGACTCCGGCCGACTATGGAATGGTCGGTATGTTGACCATCTTTTCTCTGATAGCCGGTTCTCTGCAAGAAAGTGGTTTTATTGCAGCTTTGGCCAACAAAAAAGAAATCACCCACGATGATTATAATGCTGTGTTCTGGTTTTCAATCACCGTTAGTTTTTGTCTGTATTGGATACTGTTCTTCTGTGCCCCTCTGATCGCCGATTTTTATAACCAGCCTGAATTGATCCCACTGGCACGTTATTCCTTTTTGGGTTTCTTTATTGCCAGTCTGGGAGTAATTCCCGGAGCCTATGTCTTCCGAAACCTGATGGTAAAACAAAAGGCCTTGGCAACTGTTTTAGCCTTGATCTTTTCCGGTACGACCGGTGTCCTGTTGGCTTATAACGGATTTTCGTATTGGGGTATAGCTACGCAGAGCATTGTCTATATCAGTGTTTTAAATATCTATCTTTGGTACAAATGTCCGTGGCATCCGACATTGAAATGGAACTTTACTCCGGTGCGCGAAATGTTGGGATTCAGCAGTAAGCTGTTATTTACGAACATATTCAATCATGTTAATAATAATATCTTCTCGATTATTTTAGGACGCTATTATTCCGAAAAAGAAGTCGGACAATACAACCAGGCCAATAAATGGAATTACATGGGTTTCTCGTTGATTTCCGGGATGGTTGGAAGCGTGGCACAACCTATTTTCGCCCAAATGACCGATGATTCCGAACGGCAAGTAAGAGCCTTTCGCAAGATGCTCCGGTTTACAGCCTTTATCTCTTTTCCCTGTATGTTGGGATTGTCGTTAGTAGCTCCCGAATTAATTACAATCGCTATTACCGACAAATGGATAGACAGTGCCCGGATCTTACAGCTGTTAGCCATTTGGGGAGCTTTCTTCCCGATAGCCAATCTGTATTCCAATTTGTTGATCAGCCGGGGAAAATCCGACATATATCTTCGCAATACGGTTACTTTAGGAATTCTACAGCTGATAGTCATCTACCTTTTGCGTTCCCACGGAATATTTTTCATGGTTTCGGTTTACGTCGGCATTAATATATGTTGGTTACTAGTCTGGCATTATTTTGTACAGAAAGAGATTGGCTTGCTTTTATCCTCAGCCCTAAAAGATGTTCTCCCCTATTTGGGGATAGCAGGCGGGGTGATGTGTTTCACTTACTATGTGACTGCCATTATCACTACGAATCTATATGGGGCGTTCGCCTTAAAAATAGTCATTGCTGCAGTCTCCTTTGTCTTTATCATGTGGCTTAGCGGCTCCGTTACATTTAAGGAAAGTATAGGGTATATATTTAGGAAGAAAGAAAAATGACTTAATCCTATTTTGTTTTAATAGCATATAAGAAAAAATCTTTAATTACATTGCTTATTAGAAAATTGCTTTTAAGTATATTCTATAAATTAGGTTGTAAATTCACATAACTTCGTATGGGTTTTCATTAACTTTGCGAAAGTTAATTGTAAAATAAATATTTTCCATCATAATTATTTATGCAGGCAATCATTTTGGCAGCAGGAATGGGGAAGCGTCTTGGTGAGCTTACTCGGGATAATACCAAATGTATGGTTCAGGTAAATGGAGTTTGTCTGATCGATCGGCTACTTCGTCAGCTTTCTGAACTTTCCTTGGAACGAATCATTTTGGTGATTGGCTATAAAGGAGAAAAACTTCGCGAGCATGTAGGTGATATGTGCCGAAATACGCCGATTGAATATATTTATAATCCGGTGTATGATAAGACAAATAATATTTATTCGTTATATTTGGCAAAAGAGGAACTTCAGAAGCAGGATACGCTTTTAATAGAGTCTGATTTGATTTTTGAAGATTCTTTATTCCGAAAGATTATAGACAACCCATATCCTAACTTGGCATTAATTGCCAAATATGAACCTTGGATGGATGGGACAATGGTTTGTTTAAACGAGGAAGGAGATATTGTAGATTTCATTTCGAAAAAAGCTTTCCGGTATAATCAAATAGATACATATTATAAAACAGTTAATATTTATAAGTTCAGTAAAGCGTTCCTTTGTACTCATTATGTACCTTTCCTTGAAGCTTATAGTAAGGCTTTAGGTAATAATGAATATTATGAACAAGTCCTGCGTGTAATCACATTGTTAGACAAATGTGAGCTGAAAGGTTTGCCGTTAGATGGTGAGCGCTGGTATGAAATAGATGATGTTCAGGATTTGGATATAGCAGAAACTATTTTTGCAGAGGACGAACAGCAGTTAAAATTGTATCATAAGCGTTATGGTGGGTATTGGCGGTTCCCAAAGTTGAAAGATTTCTGTTATTTGGTAAATCCTTATTTTCCGCCACAGAAAATGCGTGATGAATTGAAGGCTAATTTCGATACATTGCTTACAGAATATCCTTCAGGAATGTATGTGAATACGCTAATAATGGCGAAGAATTTTGGAATCAAGCACGATTATGTGGTTGTAGGTAACGGCGCTGCTGAACTCATCAAAAGTTTAATGGAACATCTTTCCGGAAAAATAGGGATAATTTATCCAACTTTTGAGGAATATCCGAATCGAGTGAATCAGGAGATAGTACAGTTTGTCCCAAATAATCCGAATTTCTATTATACGGCAGCTGATTTACAATCTTATTATGAAGATAAGGGATTATCAACATTGTTGCTGATTAATCCGGACAATCCTTCAGGGAATTTTATACCGAAAGAAGATCTGTTTAAACTTTTAGATTGGACTTCTCAGCGACAGATCCGATTTGTCGTGGACGAATCTTTTGTTGATTTCTCTGATGGAGGACAGTCAAATTCGTTATTGAGAGATGATCTTCTTGAAAAGTATCCTACACTTATTGTTGTGAAGAGTATTTCTAAATCATATGGTGTTCCGGGTTTGCGATTAGGTTTAGCTGTTTCAGCAGATTGCTCATTGATTGCAAATCTTCGAAAAGATGTAAGTATTTGGAATATAAATTCGTTTGCAGAGTTTTATTTGCAGATATATAGCAAATATGATGCGGATTATATTACAGCCTGCCAACGTTTTCGAGAGGAACGTGATTTGTTTTATCAGGAACTTCAGACGGTTGATTATTTGCGAGTCATTCCTTCTCAGGCAAACTATTTCTTGTGTGAGATAACTGCCCGATTCACTTCTGCGGAACTTGCCACTGTCTTATTGAATCGTTTCAATTTGCTGATTAAAGATTGTGGTACTAAATCAGCTTTTGCCAATAAAGGACGGAATTATATTCGTTTGGCTATTCGTAATCGGGAGGATAATCATTTTTTGGTGACTAAATTAAAAGAAATCTAGAATAAGATATGAAGATCTGTATATGTGGGGGAGGTTCTTTGGGACATGTAATAGCAGGGAAAATTGCATCTAAGGGAGAAAATGTCTCAATATTGACCCGTTGTCCTGAAAAATGGAATTCGGAGATTAAAATAGATGATTGTGAGGGTAAAATATTTACAGGAAAGTTCTCTTGTGTTACAGATCAAGCAGAAAAAATAATACCAGATGCGGATATTGTTTTATTGTGTCTTCCTGGATTTGCTATAGAGCCCGTATTGAAGCAAATTGCTCCCTATTTATCTGAGAACACTTATGTCGGTAGTGTTGTATGTTGTACGGGTTTCTTTTTTATTGCTTATAAAGTATTTGTAAATAATAAAACACAACCTTTATTTGGCTTTCAGCGAGCTCCTTATATTGCCCGAGTAGCAGAATATGGTGCAAGTGCACATTTGTTAGGTTATAAAAAAGAACTACAAATAGCAACTGTTAATGTAGCAGATAATATGTTCTTACAAGCATATTGGCAGACCCGCTTGGATACACCAGTACGAATGTTGGATCATTTTTTGGAAGCGAGTCTGACAAATAGTAATCCGTTGTTGCATCCTGCCCGTTTATACGGATTGTTTCATGCATGGAACAAAGATATTGTATATGAAGAGATCCCTGCCTTTTATAAAATATGGGATGATTATAGTTCAGAATTATTAATCTCTTGTGACAAGGAGTTTCATGCTGTATTGTCGGCTCTTCCGGTAAAAATAGAGCAGATCCCGACATTGTTAGATTATTATGAAAGTATAGATGCTGCGTCATTGACCCGGAAAATTCAATCGATTACTGCATTTGAAGGAATATTTACTCCTATGAAACAGATGAATAATGGTTATATTCCTGATTTTAGTAGTCGATATTTTCTGGAAGATATTCCTTTCGGATTATTAATTATTAAATCAATTGCTGAAATATTGAATGTTCCAACCCCTACAATCGATAAAATATTACTTTGGGGACAGGAAATGATTGGTAAACAATATATGTTAGCAGGAAGGTTGAATGGTAAGGATTTGATTCATTCGGGATATGTATCCCCAGATTTATTTCATGATTTGATAAATAAATAAGCGATGGATAATAACTTAAAACAAGAATTACGGGAACGCTTTAATCCTGATGGATCTCTTCTTCGTCGCCAACAACTTCGAATGTTGGAACTGTTGGAGGCTGTTGATTTGGTATGCAAGAAATATGATATTCCATATTGGTTAAGTTCTGGAACATTAATTGGGGCTGTACGGCATCAGGGGTTTATCCCTTGGGATGATGATTTGGATATTGAAATGCTACGAGAGGATTACCTCCGTCTTATGAAAGTGTTGCCGGAAGAACTTCCTGATAAGTTTGTTTTGCAAACTCACGAAACTGATCCGAATTATATTTCTAATTATGCTAAGGTACGTGATATGAATTCCTATTTGGAAGAAACCAATGCCTATGATCGCATTTGGAAGTATCAGGGAGTTTATATTGATATCTTTTCTCTGGAAAGGATTCCTTTTTCGTTAGCCTGGATTGCCGGACATATGCAAGGTCAAATATATAATCAGTTGAATAACCAATCTCTTAAACAGGAAACGATGTTGCGTAGGATTCGGTTGATATATCGATTTAATTCAAAGATCGGTTTCCCTATTTTAAGATTCTTGGCAAAATTTATCCCAGGAAAGAAATTACGGCATTCTTTTGGAACGGCTTATTTTAAACCACGTTACTTGGAAGATATATTTCCTTTGTCGGAAATGGAATTTGAAGGGAAAAAGTTTCCTGTTCCACATAATACGGATGCTTTGTTACGAAAAATTTATGGTGATTATATGAAATTACCAGACTTGGATTCTATTCATCCACATTATTCTAAATTAGAAATCTATAAATAGAAGGATATACAATGAAATCTGCATTAGTAGATGTTGCCGTACTGATTTTGTTCTTCAACCGGCCGGAGCCGTTGAAAGCTGTATTCAGTCAGGTGAAAAAAGCGCGTCCGTCAAAGTTGTTTTTATATCAGGATGGACCAAGAAATGAGAAAGATATGCCCGGAATTTTAGCTTGCCGGGAAGTTGTGAAGGATATAGACTGGGAATGTGAAGTACAACAACTTTATCAAGAAAAGAATTACGGTTGTGATCCTTCGGAATATATGTCCCAGAAATGGGCCTTCTCGCATGTGGATAAATGTATCGTACTGGAGGATGATGATATTCCCTCTTTGTCATTTTTCCCGTTTTGTAAAGAGATGTTGGACAAGTATGAACACGATACGCGTATCAGTATGATTACAGGTGTTAATTATGATGAAGTCACTGAGAATATGCCTTATGATTACTTCTTTGCGACCACGTTCTCGATTTCCGGTTGGGCTAGTTGGAAGCGAGTGTTGGATCAGTGGGACGAGCATTATACCTTCTTGGACGATCCGTTCAACTTGCATCAATTGGATGCCTATATCAAAGAACGCAAATACCAAGAACGGTTTATCGACTTTTGCCGGTATCATCGTTCCACGGGGAAAGCTTATTACGAAACCATTTTCCATGCGGCGATCTTCTTTAATTCCGGATTGAGTATCGTTCCTTCCAAAAACATGATTAATAATCTGGGGGCTACGGAAGGTTCTACGCATTTCGGCAACTCGAACGATGTGTTGCCCAAAGCTATCCGCCGTATTTTCACCATGCAACGCCATGAATTAGAATTTCCGTTGAGGCATCCTCGTTATATGATCGAAAATGTTGAATATAAAGATCGTATGTTCCGGATTATGGCCTGGGGGCATCCTTGGATCAAGATAGGACGTTCGTTTGAAGAGCTTTATTTGAATCTGCGTCATGGAAACTTCCGGTTTATTTTTAAGTCCATTCGCAACAGGATTGATAAATGGTTAGGAAGGGAGAAATATAATTGATTTTTCGCTTGTTTTTCCAAAGTCAGAGCTTCTTCTTCTTGATGATGTTAGATAATCTGTTCAAATTATAGATCTATTTATGATCGCGTTGTGCAATTTAATCAAATAGAATATGTATTTTATGATCATCGTGATTAATTTCATCAAATAAAATATCTGTATTATGATCGCGTTGATCAATTTGATCAAATTGTACGCCATTTTCTTGATTATTTTGACTAAATTCATCAAATAATCAGTCAATATTGTGAAGTTTTTGCATGTTATATTCAAAAATAAAATCTATCTTTGTAAGAAAATCATCGTGACATGGAAGAAATCTTACGGAAAATAACGATCGACGAGGTGTATATCTCTCCGCTCAAGCGCAGACGCGTGCGGCGGGAAGACGGGAGCGAGATTATGGAAGAAGTTCCTCACGCCATCCGTCCGTCAGGCTCTATGATTATGGATGCCGTCGTACAGATCCTTTTTTTCAGACGTGTTTTCCAAATCAATAATATCGCCCATATCTTAGGGGTCGATCCGGTAAAACTGGCTGGAGCCATGCAAATCCTGACAGGAATGCCGATGCAAGATTTCCTGAACATCTTCCGCCTGTATCTGGTGCAGGAGTACTTAGCGTGTACAGACCTGAGTTTGTCGCAAATAGCCGAGTGTTGCGATTTCTCCAGCCAGTCGTCGTTGTCTCATGTATTCACGAAGGAGATCGGGTGTTCGCCGGCGGCCTATCGCCGTAGCCATCGGCATAGGGATTTCCGGTTTTGGTATGAGTGGTAATGTCATAAAGATATAGGTTGTAAAAAATCAGAATCAATCTAAACTAAATTATGCATATCATGAGGATCTATTTTTATCATACAAGAGAATCTAAACAAAGTTTGGAAGAGTGGAAACAGTTGCGTTTCCCAGGGCATTTGCTATATGGTTTGCCTTTGTTAGAAAAATATGGGATAGATGCAATCTTACATCGTCATCGCTATATAGAAAATCGATGGAAATTGATGTTGTATGTTACATATGAAATTTTTTCATGTAGAAAAAAATATGATGTATTGTATGGTACTTCTTTTAGAGGTTTAGAAATAATTATATTTCTTCATGCTTTGGGATTATACAAGAGACCTATTGTTGTTTGGCATCATACAGCTCTTCGGCGTTCAAGAAACAAAATAAGAGAGTTTTTATCTTGTGTTTTTTATAAAGGAATAGATCATATGTTTTTTTTCAGCCAAAAACATATAGATGAGTCTATTCAGTTAAATAAAGTACCATCAGAAAAACTGGAATTAGTTCATTGGGGACCTGATTTGGCATTTTATGATAACATTATGTCTGCTGCCTCAAAAGAAAATCATATGGGATTTATTTCAACAGGAAAAGAAAATAGAGATGTTGATACGTTGATAAAAGCTTTTATTGAGACAAAGGCCTCTTTGGAAATTTATATATCTAAAACATGTGGTGCAATCAATTATAAAGAGAAATTAGATAAATATAGCCCTTGTGATAGAATCAAAATTCATTATACAAATGGTGTTATTCCTTATATTTTGGCTCAAATTGTCGCGACTAAACAATTTGTAGTTATCCCCTGTTTAGAATATTCCTATACAGTAGGTTTGACTACGTTAGTAGAGGCATTGGCTTTAGGTATACCTGTAATATGTTCTAAAAATCCGTATTATGAGATGGATATAGATAAGGAACAAATAGGAATAACTATTGCTTATGGGGATGTTCAGGGTTGGAAAAATGCCATAAATTTCCTAATGGAAAATCCTGTTATAGCAAAAAAAATGGGAGAAAATGCAAGGAGGTTAGCAGAGAAATCTTTTAATTTGGAAGTATTTAGTAAAGAGGTAGCAATAAGTTTACTGAATTCTAATAAATAACACAAACATGCGCATTCTTCTTATAAATACATCTGACCGAACGGGTGGTGCTGCTGTAGCTGCCAATCGTCTGCTGAAGGCATTGCAGAAGAAAGGGGTTAGTGTAAGTATGTTGGTTCGGGATAAGGTGACACAAGATACAAGCGTTGTTTCTATAAATACTTCTGCAGCAAAAAAGTTGATAAACCAAATTCGTTTTGTCTGGGAACGATTGGTTATATTCCTTTGTAATCATTTATCTAAAGAAAATCTGTTTCAGGTATCTATTGCGAATACCGGGACTGATATACGTCATTATGCATTAGTAAGGGAGGCGGATGTTATCCATATTCATTGGATTAACCAGGGAATGTTATCTCTCTCTGATATTAAACGGCTGATTGATTCAGGAAAACCTGTAGTTTGGACTTTACATGATATGTGGCCGGCAACAGGAGTCTGTCATTATGCAGGTTTGTGTGATCAATATAGATCGGAATGTACGCAATGTCCTATGATGCAGCATCCCTTTTTCTGGAATTTGGTGCGAACTGTATATCAGCATAAGAGTACAATAGGTTTAGAAAAGATTGCCTTTGTAGGTTGCAGCCATTGGATTACGGAAAAGTGTAAACAAAGCCGATTGCTTAGAAATGCCTCTTTTTATTCAATTCCTAATCCAATAAATACTACCTTGTTTAAACCTCACAATAAACAGTTTGTTAGAGGTAAATACAATTTGCCTATTCAAAAGAAATTGGTTTTATTCGCAGCTGCTAAAGTCTCTGATAGTCGGAAAGGACTGACTTATTTAATAGAAGCATGCCATTTATTGGCTAAACAACATGCTGGCATTGAAGTATTACTGATGGGTAATAAGGCTGATGAAATACAATGTCAGTTGCCTGTTCTTTCTCATCAGTTGGGATATGTTTCTTCTTTAGAACAAATCGCAGAAATTTATTCTTTATCGGATGTCTTTGTCATTTCTTCGTTAGAAGATAATCTCCCCAACACCATCATGGAGGCAATGGCTTGTGGAACTCCCTGCGTCGGGTTTCAGACAGGAGGGATACCGGAGATGATTGATCATCTGAAGAACGGGTATGTTGCCCGTTATCAAGATGCAGAAGATTTGGCACAGGGAATTACGTGGGTTTTGGATCATCCTCATCCACAACAGTTGGCTGAGGCCTGTGTGGAGAAAGTAAAAACTCATTATTCGGAAGAGGTTATTGCCGGAAAATATATAGCTTTGTATCAGAAGCTGATGGATAAAGAAGAAAAATAAAATTCATATTTGTCAGAATCCATCCATGTTGTATAAAATTTTAAGTTCATTTCATTAATTCATGAATCAGTCTGTCAAATTCACGATTATAACAATCACTTATAATGCGGCGCAATGGTTGGAACGAACCATCTTGAGTATCTTGAGCCAGTCGTATGGAAATATTGAATATGTGATTATAGACGGGGCATCGACTGACGGAACAGTGGATATAATCCGTCAATATGCTCCCGGTGTTTCTTTTTGGCTCAGTGAACCAGACAAGGGTTTGTATGATGCCATGAATAAGGGGCTGCAGCATGCTACCGGCGATTATGTCTGGTTTATCAATGCCGGCGATACGCTGCCCCATGCTGATATCATACAGCGGATTGTTCAGAAGATTGAGAAGCGGAAACATTTGCCGGATGTTATCTACGGAGAGACGGCTATTGTTGATGCGCAAGGGAAGATGTTGGGCATGCGTCGTCTGCGTCCACCCAAGAAGCTTTCGTGGAAGAGTTTTCGTATGGGAATGCTGGTTTGCCACCAGTCTTTTATTGTCCGGCGGGAAATAGCTCCTTTGTATGATTTGAATTATCGGTTGAGTGCAGATTACGACTGGTGTATCCGTTGTTTGAAGGAGGCGAAGTATGTATGTAATACGAATCAAATTCTCTCCAACTTTTTGGAAGCCGGGATGAGTACGCAACAAAGAAAAGCTTCTTTGAAGGAACGTTATGCCATCATGTGCAAATATTATGGTAAATTTGCCACCACGGTTTTACATGGATGGTTTGCTGTCCGTTTTTATACGGCCAAGCTGTTCAAAGGAAGGGTATAGAAGTTTGATGTTCTGAATTAATGAGAATTGAAAAGAATCCTCGTTGGAATCGAAAACGAAACTCTTGGGTTTTGAAATAGGAATTAATAACGAATGACGATATGCAGAAACTATTAAAAAATTGGGTTAAGCACATCGTGGCTATTCTGATCTTGCTGGTGGCTACGGTGGTTTATTTTTCTCCGTCGGTAATCGATGGGAAAGTACTTCGGCAAGGAGATAATATCAAGGCTACAGGTATGGGAGCTAGCCAGATGAAACAATATGAAGAAACAGCACAGCCGGGAGAATTCAGTGCCTGGTCGGATGCCATGTTTGGTGGTATGCCTTATGTGGCTACGTATGGAAATCCGGCTCCCGATCTGCCTCAATACAGATTTGTCGATAAACTTTTTAAATCCTTGAGCTATGAAGATGCTTCCATGGTTTTTGTGGGACTGGTTTGTTTCTATCTGCTGATGTGTGTGATGGGCGCCAGTTGGTGGTTGGCCTTGGCGGGTGCGTTTGCCTTTGCATTGGCTTCCTATAATCTGATTATTATTGAAGCTGGACATATCGTAAAGGGGTATGTAATTGGTTACATGCCGGTAACGTTGGCTGGTATGGCGCTTCTCTTCAAACGGAAACATTTGTGGGGAGCGATTCTCTTCCTCTTGGGTGTTGCTTTATCAATCAGTAACAACCATATTCAGATTACGTATTATTTATTTATCCTCTGTCTGTTTATCTACATCGGATATCTGGTTTGGAAAATCAAGGAAAAAGACTGGACAGAGTTAGGAAAGGTAACCGGAATTATGGTGGTATGTGCGGTATTAGCTGTTCTTCCGGGTGCAAAGGGTTTGTATAGTAACTGGGAGCTAGGACAACATTCAATTCGTGGAGCATCTGAATTAACGCCTAAACCGGGTGAAGATGGATCCGTTGAGAAGAAATCAACCGGGTTGGATAAAGATTATGCGTTTGCCTGGAGCTATGGTAAGATGGAATTGCTGACAACCCTGATTCCGAATGCCTACGGTGGAGGTTCAGGTGGTATGTTAGGACAGGATTCTGAATTTTACAAGATGGCGAAAGCCGGAGGCATGAAGGTTGGAAAAGAGATACAGGCTCCTACGTATTGGGGAGACAAAAGCTTTACTTCGGGTCCGGTTTATTTCGGAGCCGTGGTCTGCTTCCTCTTTGTTTTGGGGATGTTTGTGGTTCGGAATTCGATGAAATGGTGGTTGTTTGCCGGAGGAGCCTTCATGACATTACTGGCACTCGGACGGAATCTGGACTGGTTTAACGACTTCATGTTCCATTATCTGCCCATGTATAATAAGTTCCGTACGGTGGAAATGGCCTTGGTTATTCCGGGATTGGTTGCTCCAATTATCGGAATTTGGGGACTGAAAGAAATCCTGCAGGAAAAGGTTGCTTATGAACAAGTGAAGAAAGGACTGATAGGAGCTCTGGTTATTACCGGCGGTCTTTCGCTGATTGTCTGGCTGATGCCGTCGTTGTTGCTTGATTTCCGTTCGGCTTACGATGCCCAGTATCAATTACCAGAACAATTCTACAATGCCCTCTTGATGGACCGTGCGAAGTTGGCTTCTGATGATGCGTTGCGTTCTTTGCTGTTTGTTCTGCTGAGTGCCGCTCTGGTAGCCTGGTTTATGGTGGCCAAGAACAAGAAAACAGTTGCTACGTGGGTGGGTATCGGTATGACCGTCTTGATTTTCGTAGATTTATGGACAGTCGACAAGCGGTATTTGAATGACAAGAATTTCTTCCCGAAGAAAGATATTCAGGCCACTTATCAGGAATCGGTATCCGATCAGGAAATCTTGAAAGATAAAGATAATTTCCGTGTATTGAATCTGAACAATACTTTCCTCGAGACCAATACTTCGTATTACCATCATTCGATTGGTGGATATCATGCAGCCAAGTTGAGAAGATACCAGGAATTGATCGACTATCGTTTGCAGAAGGAAATCAACTCCATCATCGCTTCGTTCCAGACAGCCAAAAGTGCAGCTGACTTCTGGACTGTCTTCCAGGCTTGTCCGACTTTGAATATGCTGAATACGCGCTATGTCGTTTATAATCCGGGACAACCACCTTTGGTGAATCCTTCGGCCGATGGAAACGCTTGGTTTGTAAAGGATATCAAAATCGTAGCGAATGCAGATGAGGAAATGGCCGCTTTGGATGAGATTGATCCGAAACAGACGGTCGTAGTTGATCAGCGTTTCGCTGCCCAGGTAGAAGGATTTACTCCACAGGCCGATTCGACAGCAACCATTCAGTTACAATCTTATCGGCCGAACAAACTGGTTTACCAGTCGAAAGCTGCTACCGACCAGCTGGCAGTCTTCTCGGAGATCTATTATCAGCCGGGATGGAAGGCTACGGTCGACGGGAAACCGGTTGATCATTTACGGGTTGATTGGATTCTACGCGCCATGCGAGTACCTGCCGGGGAGCATGAAATCGTATTCGAATTCAAGCCCGAAGGTTATATAATCGCAGCCAATGTAGAAGCCTACAGCAGCTTCCTGATTTTAGTATTGCTGATCGTCGCTGTGGGTTATTCGTTATATACTTCTTATAAGAAAACGAAAGAAGAATGATGAATCAGATCCGATAAGGATAGTCTTATAATAAAGTGCTAAGGGCGGTACTTTTTACCTGGAGAGAGGTAAAAAGTATCGCCTTTTTTATTTATTGGAATTGTGTCAAAATATTCTTTTTTAAACGCTTTGTTTAATAAAATCTCCTTATATTTGCTCGTTCAATTACTAAAACACATGTTTAACGCCCGACTTACATATGTAATTCTTTTTCTTTCTGTATTTCTAATCGGTTTGCCTGCAGAGGCGTTACAGGCACAACACCGCAAGACGAGCGATCTTCCATTTAAAGAATTAATGCAACAGGCCCAGCAGAAGGATACACCTGCAGATTGGCAACGGGTGATTGAAAATGCCCGTAACCGCAGGGATACAGCAGACTTGGGTTTGGCTTATATATCCTATTATCAGTCATATGCCAATCGGATTCCTTCGGGAAACTTGGTGAGGGAGACGGATTCGATCTTTTCTTTTTTCTCAAAGGCCAGGCAATATGACTACTATTTCATTTTGTACAATCTTTGTATCACACGCTGGTTTTCCAATCGGGAATATGATCAGGTAGAAAAGGCCATTACACGTATGTTCGAGAAAGCGCGTGAGTTTGGCCAGCCGATCGGTATGGCGATGGCTTTTCGGGTGCAGGGGCAAACCTATTATAAACTCCGGTTTTACGATAGAGCCTTTACTGCCTTTGAGAAGGGATTGCAGACCTGTCCTTCGTATAAAGAAAGTCTGAATGCTTTTTCGACAGTACAGAGTTTATGTGAGTGGCAGATGATGACTTGCCTGAAACAGGAAGCTTGGCAAGCACTGGAGGAACTCTCAGACTATTATGCAGAGATGGTCGATTATTGGTCAGCGCAAGGATGGAAAGACAACAGTGGTCATTTTATGGCAACCCGTTATGCCTTTCAGGCTATTTCCCGGCTGAAAGCAGGAGATATGAGTACTGCACAAACTTATTTACAACTGGCGGAAGCTTGTATTTTGCCTCATTTCCCAGCCCGTGCGTATGAGCATTTTTATGAAGCCCGTATTTTATATAACAAGCAGACAGGAGAATATGGGAAAGCTCTTTCGGATGTCAATATTCTGCTGGATGCCCATCAGGGTTATTTTCCTTTTTATCTGGATGATATATTGGCAAAAGCCGAAATTTTAGCATTAGGAGGACATGAGGAAGAAAGTGTATCATTTTATGAAAAATATATAGCCGCAGCAGATTCGATCGCTCATGAAGAAATTTCCTACCAGCTGGAAGAATTAAAAGTCCGTTATGAGGTTGAAAAGGGCCAGTTGGAGAACCAACAAAAGACTCGTTTGCTGGGACTTTCCTGGGTAATTCTTTTCTTGATAACTCTTGCTTTGATTATTTATATCACTTACGCTTATAAGTTAAGAGCCAATAAACGCCTGTTGGTTGCCCGTTTGCAGGAATATGATAAATGGGCCAAGACTCCTCAGTTATGGTTCTTAGCAGCGAATAAAGAAGTTCAAGAGAAGCGGGAAGAGAAAACTTCGGCCATTTCCAAAGATTCTGATTCGGATGTGATTGAACGGTTGAAGAAATACATGATGGACGAGCGTCCTTTCTTGAATCCGGCTCTGCAGCGGAAAGATATGGCACAGTATTTACAAATAAATGAAAGAGTATTGGCATCTCTCATCCGGGAAACATTTGATCAGAGTGTGTTGGAATACATAACCTCTTATCGGTTGGAATATGCCTGTCATTTATTGTCTGCCAATGAATCTCTCCCTCTTAAAGATATTGCCCAACAGTGTGGATTCGGAACACTACGGACTTTCCAGCGTTTGTTTCATGATCGCTATGGAATGCCTCCGTCCCAATATCGGGGATTTATCCGTGATAGGAAATAATTGTTTGTTTTATAGCTATTTATTTGATAATAGCTGAAATTGTCGCCTGCCAGGACCAAAATTGTCGCTATTAATTTAAATTTGTTTATCAATAACCAACCTAATTTTGCATCTCGATAACAACAACAAAACTAATTAGGGATGAATAAACATTTTACTTGGTTCATTTTTTACGTATGCTGCATTTGTGGATTATTGTTGACAGGATGTAGTGATGATGAAAGTGGTGGAAGTACGCTTGTACCTTCAGGCGAGGATTCTTTTGTAGGAGATAGTCGGATTGTCCGGCTGACAGAGGAGACAGAAGATTTCCGTAGTAATACGTTTAAGTGTGATATTCTGGCAGAGAACGGAACGATTATCACGCGTAGAGGTGATCATGTCCGTTTGGGACAAGAATCTACTTTGACATTTGAAACCGGACTGAAGCCGGGTATTTACCGTTTACTGTGTTTAAAGACGCCGGAAGTGGAAGACGGCGATACAACTTGGGTGGAATTTGGTTTGGGTTGCCGAGTTGAAATAACAGCTGCCGATTCAGCCAGAATACTGGATGTATATAGTAAGGCTATGAAGCTGTGTGGAAGCGGTACGGAAGAGGATCCGTTTATCATTTCCAGCTATGATCATTTTAAACGGCTTCGCGATGTGGCAAACGATCAGGTAAAAAATAATCTGCTTTTCTCGAATACACATTTCTTGCAGACGAACGACATTGATATGGATAGAGCTTCCTGGGACAGCGACCATGAAGCCGGTTGGTTACCGATTGGTAATTTGAGCAACAATCCTTTCCGGGGTATTTATGATGGTGACGGGCATAAAGTGAAAAACTTATGGTCGTTTCGTGGCAATTCGGCCGGTGTCGGTCTTTTTGGGTTCGTAGAAAACTCCACTTTCAAGAATGTCAAGATGGAGAACGCCCGAGTAGAAGGGAACTATGCTGTGGGTTCGTTGATTGGTGGATCTGTAACAGCAGGAGATAAGCGAGGAAAAACAGGTTTATTTAATTGTATAACAACAGATGGATACATTAAAGCCAGTGCTGGAAGTGTTGGTATCGGAGGTCTTGTTGGAGTAGTAGATATGTATGGCTTGCTTAATCTTTATGCATGTGTAAACGAGAGCACATCCGTATCGGGTTCTTATGCGATTGGAGGACTTTTAGGTGCTGGTTCTTTATATTCAACTACAATGATAGAAGAATGTGAAAACGACGGTGATGTGACTTCCGAATATACAGGAGCTGGAGGTTTGGCCGGTTCGGTAGATACGCTGATTATCGCTTCATGTGAAAATAGAGGGCATATAAAAGGCTCGATTTCTTATCAGGAAGGAGATGAAAATAATGGTGGATATGGAACAGGTGGAATTGTTGGTGGATCTGGTATCTCTTACATCTATACTTGTTTTAATACTGGTGACGTAGAAGGCTCTATTGGAGTTGGTGGAATAATTGGTAGTACCCGTTTGGGAACTGAAGAATTGACATTCAATAATACGCTCCTCAAGGTTTGTTCAAATGCAGGGAAGATATCAGGTAAATTGTCTGTTGGAGGACTTTGTGGGGAAGCTCAATTTGGAGGTGTTTCCGTTTATAATACGGGTGATGTTTCGGCAACGGGTGATGCAGCCTGTGTTGGAGGTATTGCTGGAAATACGTCTATTGCGGTTGTTCATGATGCGTTAAACACGGGTAAAATCTGCTCTTATAGTATGGGACATGCAGGTGGTGTACTAGGAAAGACTGCATGGGGAGCCATTTTTTCATGCCAGAATTTTGGAGACTTAGATGTAAAAGCTGAACATGCTGGAGGCGTTATCGGCTTGGCTGGAAATTATACGATGGTCAACTATTGTGCTAATATGGGATTCGTTAAGAATCAAGGTTCAGGAGTTACTGGTGGCGTATTAGGAGAAGTAGGAGATCCTAGAGAATGGTCGGCAACGGATATTGTGGGCGTAGTCATTGGTTCAGCCGAGATAGCTCTGCTTTTTGGAGGTCCTGTAATTGGAGTCGTAGGAAAAGCTTTGGGAGAAACTGTTGAGACTGTATTGCATGTAGGAGAAGTTCTACTTGATGCCCTTTTCTTATTGACAGACAGTGGTCTTTTGACATATGGTATTTATGGTATGCTAACTGAAGAGGAAGCCAGTCTGATGCGTACGTCTATAAATTCTAGTATAACAGATAAGGGAAATTCTGTTAAGCAAGAAATGGCGGATATCCGAAATGGATATAGTTTGGCTTCCGGTATATTGTATGATCAATTGAATCCGCAGGTGGTAATAGATTATAATACTAATTTATCAAAACTGTTAGCATATTATGAATCATCCAATGAAAATGCAGAACAGATTAGTTTGAATATTAATCTCAAACGAGAAGAACGTTACGAAGAAATAGAACATTGGAATCATGTGAAAGAAATTACACAAAAAGTAATTGCGGGTGCTTGTATTGCCGCAGGGACAATTGCTTGGATAGGAAGTATGGTTGCTACTGCGGGATCAACAGCTGCAGCCGGTTTAGCCTTAGTCGGATTTAGCGCAACCCTTATAGGAGGTACAAATGCCATTATAGAATCGTGTACGAATTTTCAGAATAATGTGGTCGTTGTTTCTCAATGTGTCAATATGGGGAAATTAGAAGCCGATGATGGAACGTACGCAGGAGGTATCGTTGGTTATTTGCAGCAAAGATGTATTGTAGAGGACTGTCTGAATTTAGGGGTTGGAGATACAGGAGCTTTGAGTGGTGGTATAGCCGGTAAAGAAAGCGCCGAAGCTTACGTGCGTAGATGTCTGCATGTTGGGAAGTCTTGGTTTAGAGCTGTTTTAGGATCTCCATATGACGTGGATGGGGCTGAAAACTGTTATTATTTCGAAGTACTGGGAAACTATGATGGTACTGGAATCCCTTTGTCTCTAGATAAACTGAAAAAAGCTTCTTATTATCACACTTGGGATATTAATGGAACAAATTCCGTTTGGCAATTAACAGAAAAAGATGGCTTTTTCCCAATACCATTCCATTCAGAAATGGAATAACTAAAAGAATGAATAAAATGTAATTACGAATGAAAAACTAGATTTAATGAATATGAGGAAAAGAATTTATATTTTTAGCTTGTTGCTGGCATGGGCTACTTTCTCATGGACGGGTTGTAATGATGACGATATTTACAATTCGAATGAGATGGGTTCAACCCTCGAAGAAGTTGGCGATTATAAACTGAGTACGTTCTTCTTGGAGAAAGGTATTTGGGAAATTCCTGATTCCGTTACTCAGATTCGTGTCCAACTCCAGTCGCATACGGATGATACGGTGTTTGAATTCGATGCTTCTGTTCAGCACGATTCGCCGTCTTACAGCCTGTTTATACCGAAAGGTGAGTTACTCCCGGATAGTGACTATGACTTGACGGCCTATTTCCTGAATGGAAAACAGTTGGGCACGAAGTTGAAAGTAACTGTGCGTGATGAGATGCTTTATGCCATTATCGCTTCCTCAGTTGTTTTCACCCTGGAAGGAGATGGAACGGAAGAGAATCCGTACCAGATTGGTTCGCAAGATGATTTCTCTATGTTTGAATATGGGCTTTATCGTGATTCTATCAGTCATGGTGCCGGATTATATTTTATCCAAACGGCTGATTTTACCGCACCGCCTCGGAGTGAAGTTTATGAGGGACGTTTGTATGCCGGAGAAGTCTTTGCCGGTAATTATGACGGGCAGGGACACACGGTCAAAATCTCTTTTATTGGTTCTGGAAATACAGAAAAGGATGTTGAAATCGGTCTGTTCAAGCAACTGACAAATGGAGCAACGATACAGAATCTGTCATTGGATGTAGATCTGCAGAATGTAGCTAATTACGGAGGCGCGTTAGCCGGAAAAACTTCAGGGACAGTTTCTATCTCTAATATCGAAGTTAGCGGTACGATCAAAGCTACGGGTTCTTACATTGGTGGATTTATTGGTCATGCAGAAGGAACCTTGATTGCCAATTCCTGTTGTTTCCATGCGAATGTAAGTGGAAGTGACTATGTAGGTGGATTGTTAGGTCGTTTGGAGACTAACGGAGAGCTGAAGGTAAACGGTTTTACCAACTTTGAAACAGGGAATACGAATCCTTCTTTGTTTACGGTAAGTGGAGAGAATAAAGTAGGAGGTATGGTTGGTAGTATCTCTGAAGCTAAATGCGATATACAGAACGTTACCTTGCAACATCAGATTTCTGAGGAAGAGAAAGATTTGAATATCATCCATTCGAATGTGACTTGTGGCGGATTAGCCGGTGAAGCGGCTTTTAAGTCATCTACGGTCAGTAACATCTCCATTATGGCTCCGGTTAAAGGAGAAGGAAGTTCGATCGGCGGATTGTTTGGTTATTGTAAGGGAATGGAAGGAATGTCTACGTTTTCTTCTATAAAAGTTACTTCCTATGTGAGCGGTGCTCAACGTGTTGGTGGATTTATCGGAAGATTTGATCCAAATGGTCTCATTAAATTCACTGGTATGCCACGTGCTAACCGAATTGCCCAGGTTGATAACGGATACCTGGAGGTGGAAGGGAGTGAACGAGTTGGTGGCTTGTTCGGCGAAGTAACCGGTGATTTTCTTACGGATGCTGTTTTTTTGGTAAATGTAAATGTCAACTGTTCTTCCAATTATGCCGGTGGAGTAGTCGGACTGCTGGTTAAAGGAACGGTTGATTGTACGGACTTTTATCTGGATCCGAATATGCGTGTTACTGGTCCGGATGCTGTGGGCGGTATCGTTGGTTATGCTTCTGAGGCTACCGTTCGTGGTCCCATAACGAAAGATATTGACTTTTCTTCTATTCCGGAACCGAATGATGATCTGACTTGTTATGGCGGAATCATTTCTTCAGGTGGAACAAGTGGTAATACCGGAACGTCAATGGGTGGTATTGTGGGTTATGCCGAGAATTCTACGTTGGAAGGACTGTATATGACCGGTCAGGTATTTGGAAATGCACGTGTCGGTGGAATCGTAGGACACATGCGCCTGTCAGAGAAGGGTGGAATTAAGAATTGTATGAATAACTCAACGGCTATAATAGGGGCTGGTGAAGAAACCGGTGGTATTGCCGGACGGATTGAACTGTGTGAAGGTACATTTGGCCGCTTAATCAATTATGCGGTGGTCAGCGGAGAAAATAATACCGGAGGTATTTTCGGACGGGTTGAATACCAAACTTCCAATGCGGTAACTTTGGAATATCTGGTCAATACGGATTCCATAACGGGTGGACAAAGTACGGCAGGTGGTTGTATCGGACTTATCTATGATTCAGAACGTCGGGGAGATCACCGGGTTCGTTATTCGGCCAACTATGGTCCGGTTACAGCCAGCAGTGGTGAAGTCGGAGGTATTGTTGGGAATGGTAAATCGTCTCGTATGATTATCGAACGTTCTGCTAACCACGGGCGTATTGCCGGTGGAGCAAATGTGAGCCGTGTCGGTGGTATTGCTGGAAGTATGGGTCAGGATCCCGGAGGAATTACGTTGGGTGAGAATATGGAACTGGCTTATTGCTGTAATCGGGGAACGATTTCTTCGGGAAATTTTGAGTCTTTTGCAGGTGGATTATTAGGCTATCAGGAAGAAGGTAATCAGAGTGATAGCACCCATTGGATGACGCATGATTGCTATAATATGGGGTCTGTTACAACCGATCAGCATGAAGATAATGGTGGTATTATTGGTTGTGTAGATCATTATGCGGAAGTTCGGTATTGTATTAATGTGGGAAAAGTGGCAGATGGCAATGGCGTTGTCGGTACGCATAAAGATGCTTGTATCTGGTATGCACACGATTTGTATTACCTGAAAGATAGTGGAAAAGGCTGGAGGGCAAAAGAGTTCTTATCGAGTGAGGCAAAGAACAGCTCCACCTTCAATAACTTCGATTTCACAAATATATGGGTGATTGATTCAGATGGAAGTAAAAACGAAGGTTATCCGTATCTGAAAGATTGTCCGTTCCAGTTTATCTACTGGGATAAATAAAAGAGGATTATAGCCACTCAATGAATAAACGGGCTGAAAAGGTATTCTTTTACCTTCATCAGCCCGTTTTTATTATCTATTGTCAAATAGGATTAGAGTTTTACACGGAAAGGTCCGCTGACAGAGTTGAAGAGCAAGTCTCCATTTTCCATGTATTGGATGATGGCGTAAGTTCCGTTTCCACGATTGTTTTTCCCGAATACAACGCGATGCTGGGTAGCTCCGCTATTCCAGTCAAGACCTTTGACATCCCAACCGTCGTTAGCATCATAACCATTAACAAATACCAGATTAGAAGAAGTACTAACAGCCGGAATCATACTTGTTGAAGAGACATCGCCCCGTGTCCAGACAGATTCCCAGCTGTTCTTTTCCGTATTCCATTGGAAGCGTTCTACGCCTGTGGGTTGTTCCAGGATCGGTCCGATGGATAATACACCTACCAGCTTGTCGTTAACGACAGCATCTGCAGCGATATTGTTTACAACGAAAGCCCCATAACCGGCGGTAACGACCGACTGTTCCGATTGAATCCATTCGGTTGTTTCCGGTAATCCGCAGCTCGCTTCTATTTCTCCGGCCAGTCTGGGGTTTTCCGGATCAACAGCAACGGCATCTTTCGGAATTTCATCACGCCAGAACGCGGCCAGTTTCATCCGTTTGGCTCCGTCAGTAATGACTACCAGCTTATCATCATCATCGCCGAAGCCCATCAATGTCGGTGTAGAACCTGAGCCAAAGCCCATTTTGATGGAAGGAGCTTCCGGTCCGCCGTCGTAAGTCGCTTGCCAGGCTCCATCTGCTGCGTCGGTTGATAATTTACTGCCGTTCCAGATGATCTTCTGCATGATACCTTGTCCGTTGGCAGTCGTACTGCTACTTACTACATAGATACCGTTGTTTTCATCGACGGCAACCGAATTGGAAATTTTCTGGCCTTCGGGTAATACGTAGAAGTCTTTAATTGCTGAAAGATCACGGCTGATGATCAGGATTCCTTGTGACACAACAGCTACCAGATTCCCGTCGTAAGTCATAACCAGTCCTACCATCGTCTGGATGTTCGAGTTATAATCCTGTAAATTGATCTGTTTGTCAAGGACGATACCTTGTGTCGGATCTGAGGCATCTTTCAACTTATAGCGCACGACTCTGGTAACGGCATTGATATAAGCGTAATTGTCTTTGTCGCAGATGACATAATTCCCGCTCGACAAGACGAATTGTGGATACTCTCCCAAAAAAGGAGTGATGGCATTCCGCACTTCATCCACCGAATTATAGTCGGCAACTACTTTTCTCAGCTCTTCTTCCGTTTTTGTAGTCACTCCCGGTAGCGCTGCTTCACTGACGCGTGTAAAAGAACCGTTGCCTACATACACATACGCTACACGGTCGCTACTCATGTTCCACATGTAATCAGGATCTGTTGAGGAGAGAGTCATCAGATTGACAGGACCACTCCAGCTCCCTTCGCAATCATTAATGTCTACCTGGAAGGTTCCGGATTTTACATTGTACGGAAATCCATCCGTTTGTGCCGAGTTGAAGTGGGTGACACTGTAATGCTCTGCGGCTAAGTAGGGATTGGGTGTCGGTGTATTCGCCTCGGAGATAGGAGGTATTTCTGTCCCTGAATTATTGTCGTCACCAGTGACGTCATCATCTGAGCAGGCAACCATACCCATGCTTGCGATTCCTGCTACGAACCAAGCTTTCCAACCGAATGGCTGGAGGAAATTTTTCATTTTCATACATTAATAAATTAGTAATACTTATATATTGAATTTTGTGTTAAGAGTACGGATGAATGGTGTGGAAGTGATGTGGATGACTTAGTTTCCACTAACAAAGTTAAGGAATATTATCCATAAATGGAAAGGACCAGAATCGGGCTTTCTGGCTGATTCATTGGGAATAACAGACTGATTCCGGTGAAATGGACGGTTTTGATCAGGTATTGATGTATCGAGATGAAAATTATCGCTTCTGCGCGCCGAAATTGTCGCCTGTCAAGACTGAAATTATCGCCTTTGAATACAAAAATTATCGCTTGGAACGGAACGTGCGTAACCGTGGTTTCTGCTGTTGGAAGGTGTAAAAAGAAGCCCGGCCCTTGAACGCGCAAAGGTCGAGCTGTATGAATTTTACCTGATCGGAAATAAATCCGGCATGATAGGTCTTAATACCGATAATGATCGGCCTTGTACGGTCCTTCAACCGGTACACCGATGTAATCGGCTTGTTTCTGGGTCAGTTTAGACAGTTTCACGCCGATACGTTCCAGATGCAGGCGGGCTACTTCTTCATCCAGGTATTTCGGCAAGCGATATACGCCGATTTCGTAAGGCTTCTGCCAGAGATCCATCTGTGCCAGTACTTGGTTGGTGAATGAATTACTCATCACGAAAGATGCATGTCCGGTAGCACATCCCAAGTTAACCAGACGGCCTTCTGCCAGCAGGAAGATGGAATGTCCGTCCGGGAATGTATATTTGTCGACCTGCGGCTTGATGTTGAGGCGTTTGATGCCGGGGAAAGTCACCAGCTTATCTACCTGTATTTCGTTGTCGAAGTGACCGATGTTGCAGACAATCGCCTGGTCTTTCATCTGCTGCATGTGCTCGATGGTGATGATGTCGCAGTTACCGGTGGTTGTCACAAAGATGTTTCCTTCCTTCACTGCTTCTTCCATCGTAGTGACTTCAAAGCCTTCCATAGCTGCCTGCAGGGCACAGATCGGGTCGATTTCCGTTACCAGTACGCGGGCTCCGTATGAACGCATGGAATGTGAACAGCCTTTTCCTACATCACCGTAACCGGCTACGACAACTACTTTCCCGGCAATCATTACATCGGTAGCCCGTTTGATACCGTCGGCCAACGATTCCCGACAACCATACAGGTTATCGAATTTAGACTTCGTTACCGAATCGTTTACGTTGATGGCCGGAACCAACAGTTCGCCCCGTTCCATCATCTGGTACAACCGGTGAACACCTGTTGTCGTTTCTTCCGATACACCTTTCATTTCAGCTACGGTACGATGCCAGCGCTGCGGATCTTCTGCCAGGATACGGTTCAATGTATCCAGAATGCATTGTTCTTCGTGATTACTTCCCTTACGCTGGATGGTCGTCGGGTCGTTTTCTGCACGATAACCCATGTGTACCAACAGAGAAGCATCACCGCCGTCGTCTACAATCAGATGCGGACCTTTACCGCCGGGGAAACGCAATGCCATTTCCGTACACCACCAGTATTCTTCCAATGATTCACCTTTCCAGGCAAAAACCGGTACACCGTCGGCAGCGATAGCGGCAGCGGCATGATCCTGAGTCGAGAAGATGTTACAGCTGGCCCAACGGACATCGGCACCCAAGGCTACCAGTGTCTCAATCAGAACGGCTGTCTGGATTGTCATGTGTAAAGAACCTGTGATCCGTGCTCCTTTCAATGGCTTCGAATCACCATATTTTTTACGGAGAGCCATCAGACCGGGCATTTCGTGTTCGGAAATCTCGATTTCCTTCCGTCCGAATTCCGCCAGGCTCATATCTGCTACCTTGTAAGGCAGATCTGTAGGAAATAATTGTGACATAATTGATACGTATAAATATTTTTCGCAAAGGTACGATAAAAATAAGACTACTAAAAATCTTATTTAATAGCTGAAGGCTTTTTCCTTCACATAGGCTTTATAGTCTTTGATCATACCCGGAAAACCTTCTTCTGCACGGGGCAAATACCGGAATCCTGAAATCTGTTGTTCTTCTTTCAGATCTATGACGAACTGATGCGGGAACTTGTCTCCCTGCCGGGTTTTCCAGTAGGTCGATTCCTGCAGGTCGTAGATCTTGTCTGCCGTGAAGTTGCCGTACTGCGTACTTTCGCTGCTGGCATAGGCTATGTTCCAGTCTTGTCGCGGCAGCGGTTTCCCGTTCTCATCCAACAGGTAGAATTCGGCGATTGCGGCTTCGTCCTGACCATTTTGGGCGTTCAGTGCTTCCAGACAGAAGTAGCGGCCTTTGACAGGCTGGTTGAAACGGACTTCCTGCCAGCCGTTTCCGGGAGTCAGTGAACCCGTAGCGACAGGTCTTTCCTGCTTGAGATTCAGATTTTCTCCTTCTTTCCGGTGAGTCATGGGCACTTCTGCCCGTAACATATCCAGTATAGGTTGCTTTAATCCTCTGACTGTGTTTTGTTCCGGACCTAACAGATCCAGGATGATGATTTCGTTTTTCCCTTTTTTGAGCCAGCAACCCGGCATGAATAAGGTTTGCTGAGGACCGATTTCCCAAAAGCGACCGATCGACTTTCCATTTACCCAAACCATACCTTTTCCCCATGTCTGCATATCGAGGAATACATCTCCTGTCTGCTCCAGATCAAAGGTTGCCCGATAATAAGCCGGACCGTCGTATTTGTTTCCTTTCGCATACGATTTGTCTTGTACAAATGCATAATCTACGGGGAAACTATAGACTTTCCAGTCTTTCAGTTCCTGCGATCCGCTTTCGTTAACCAACTCAACCTTGTTGGTGATTCCTTTCCGGTCGTGGATAGCCACATCGAAATTGACACGTCCCATGGCTTCGACCAGAATATCCAATTGTGTACCTTGAGCAAGGGCAGGAAGCAAGAGGGTATTTTCTCCTCTTCGTCTGTCTAACCGGCCGATCAGTTTTCCGTCTGCGAATACTTGTGCCCAGTCGTGTACTTCGTCAATCAGCAGGGTTGTTCCTTCGGCTACTGCCGGTAGCTGAGTCCGGTACAGGATCGTTCCCCAACCCTGGTCAAACTGTTCCATCGGCTGGATGTTTTCTGATTCCTGGAATTTGGGGAGGTTATTGAATAGCGGAGTAACTTCGTTGACTTCAAATTCTGGAATTTCTATAACCGGATAAGCTTCGGGTACTTCCGGAATGACTTGTCCTGAATCGGCATATTGCAATAACAGATTGCGCAGTTTGTGATATTTGGGCGTTGCCCAGCCTGCCTCACTGATAGGAGCATCGTAATCGTAAGAACTGCACATGGCTGAATAGGCCGGACTGTTCGCTCCTCCCCAATGTCCGAAGGTCGTTCCTCCATGAGCCATGTAGAGGGAGAAGGAGATATGCCGGTCTAACATATCCTTTATCCCGTTAACCATTACGGTCGCGTCGCGCGTTTCGTGCTTACGTCCCCAGTGGTCAAACCAGCCACTCCAGAACTCGCTGCACATCAGCGGGGCATCCGGACGGGCTTCTTTCAGCTTCTTGAATTGTTCGTCGATATTGGCTCCTGTTCCGAAGTTGATGGTCCATACCAGATCATCCAGGCCATTCAGCTGGAAGGTCGAACTCCAGTCACATTGGAACAACGGAACGTCGGTAAAGCCTGCCTTTTTAACGATATCGCGGATGTTGGCAATATAGGCTTTGTCGGTTGCATAGGCTCCGTATTCATTTTCTACTTGTACCATGATGATGTTTCCCCCTCGTGATACTTGCAGATCCGCTAATTGCTTGCCTATTTCATGCATGAATAACTGGGTCCGTTCCAAGAAGTAAGGATCGTTGGTACGGAGTTTGATATCTTTTTTCTTGAGCAACCACCAGGGTAATCCGCCCATTTCCCATTCCGAGCAGACATAAGGTCCGGGGCGTAGCATGATGTACATGCCGTGTTTTTGGGCCAACCGGCAAAAACGGGCAATATCATTCTGTCCTTCAAAATTGAATTCTCCGGGTTTCTGTTCGTGGATATTCCAGAAGGCATAAATACAGATGGTGTTCATGCCAAGAGCTTTACACATTTGGATACGATGTTCCCAATAATCGGCAGGAATTCGGGTATAGTGTATTTCTGCCGCTTTGATGACAAAAGGCTTTCCGTCGAGCAGGAAAGTACCTTTCCCGATTGAAAAGTTGTGTTTCTCTCCGTCCTTTGAGGTTGAACAGCCTGTTAGTAGCATGCAGACTGTCAGCCAGAAGGTCAAAATCAAGTTTACGTGTTTCATAAGGTAAGAATTAATAATACATAGATTTACAGGGAACAAAGGTACAACAAAAAAGTAAAATCGCCACCACACGTTAATTTCCGTATGACGGCGATTGAATATATAGGGTTTTTAAATTATGCGAACAACGAAAGCAGATACGAAATGACCGGTACCAGAATGGCGGTCATAATACCCATCAGACCGATGGCCAGTCCGCTTAATGCGCCTTCTACGGCTCCCAGCTGGATGGCTGCTGCCGTACCGACTCCGTGTGACGAAGCGCCCAGGGCCAGTCCTTTGGCTATGCGACTTTCGATACCTAATACTTTCATAACGGCCGGACCGACAATGCTTCCGAAGATTCCAACGGCTACGACAATGACGGCTGTCAGCGAGGGAATGCCGCCGTTCTTCTCAGAAATACCCATGGCGATCGGTGTCGTGACCGACTTGGGTTGCAGGGTAGCAATCAGTGACTGGTCGGCACCCATCAGTTTTCCGATGACAATCACGCTGATAATTCCGACAATCGCTCCGACAAAGACCGAAGTCAGGATTGATACGACGTTCCCCTTCAGGTATTTCATCTGTTCGAACAAAACGTAACCCAGGGCAACGACCGAAGGGCCCAGCATGAAATGGATCAGATGACTGCCTTGCTGGAACGAAGCATATTCAACATCCAGAAACTCGAGAATGACGATGATCACGAAAATCGACGTGAGTAATGGATGAAGCACGCTCAGATGCGTTTTCTTATACAAGATGGTGGCGGCGATGTATGTACCGACCACCAACGCTAAATCGAATATCTCAGAATGAACCAACGAATGCATACCGGCTTACTTTTTTCGTTTTTCGAAATTCTGCTGCATAAGGGCAACCGAGGCAATGACCAGTATCGTACTGATCACACACGAGATCAGGATAACCGCCCAATAATGCGAAATCACACCGATAGAAGTCATCAGGCCCACACCGGCAGGCAGGAAGAACAAACCCATATTGTCTGTCAGTAACTTAGATATCTTATTGACATGACAAGGCTTTACAACTTTAAATGCCAGGGCTAAAAATAACAGAACCATCCCGATTACGCTTCCCGGGATAAACCCGTGGATAAAATGGCTGATACACTCTCCTACAAAGTAGAAAAACAAGATGTGAAAAACTTGCAATAACATAATCTTTTTGCCTAAACTAAATGCCTATTTATACACTATTTGATAACCGTTGCAAAGATAAGTTAGCAATATGTAATGATGTTCTACAACATACTTAATTAACAGAGTTTTTAACATTCATTGAAAAATGACCTGTTTCAAAACACGCCGGCTTTTTGTCAATTTACGCCGGCTTTTGATGAATATACGCCGGCTTTTCATCAAAACAAAGGGTATTTGAAAACAAAGCTCCCGAGCATCAAAAACGATTCCCGTATCATCCTTTTTCAAAACTCCCGACAATCGTCTGGGATTTATTTCCATACTTACCTTTCACTTTTCTTCTATCTGCTTGATAGTCTAATAAATGAGGTGATTCAAGCCTTTTCCGTATCCGGTTTTCTGCTGCGGAAAAGATCATACATTGTATAGATTCCATCATACACCTATTCAAAAAATAGAACATCGTGTTTTAATAAATAGAACAATAAACCTGTCTGCTAAAACCCATATATCATGCAATTCCAAACAGATAGCAAAAAGACGGGAAAGTCTGGATATAAAAAACAGAATACATTTTTCTACAAATTGACCTTGTGAGGCTTTGCGAATTGTTGTTCCTTTGCAACCGGAAAAAAGTGTATAAATCAGAAAAAAATATAGCATGAAGTATTTGAAATTTTTACGAACGTATGTATGTCTGCTGTTGGGCTTTGCTGCCTTTACAGCATGTACCTCGGATGAAGAAGAAGCCTTGATCCCCGAAGGAAAAGGCTATGTGAAATTAAGCTTAAATGCAGATGCCGGTTTCCAGACTAAGGCAGTAAATGAATCGGACTATACGAAGTTGGATAATTATACGGTTCAGATACTGAAAGATGGAACTTTAGTTCCAAAAATGGAATGGATATATTCGGATGTACCGACTGAGTTGATTGAACTGACTAATGGTAGTTATGAATTGAAGGCTTTCTATGGGGAAGAATATAATGTTCCCAGTACTCGAGATGGTATTTATATGGAAGGAATTAAGCCTTTTGATGTGAATGGAGACCAGCAATCATTGACAGTTGAATGTAAACCGGTCCAAGCAAAAATCCAAGTCAACTTTGATGCAAAAATGAAGGATTATTTCTCGGATTATTATGTGACATTCCAAACTCAGGCTTTAGGAAGTGATAAAGCTTTATGGGGAAAAGAGGATACATCTCCGCTTTATTTAAAAGTTAATGCAAACGGAGAGGATGTTGTCGCAACTTTTACCTTAAATAAAAAAACAGGGGGACAAGCTTCTGTAGATCCAAGGAAATATAACCTGAAACCACTCGATTTTCAGACAATTAATATTGCTCCGGTCGTTGAAAGTAATACAGGAAATGTTGGTATTTCGATTACTATCAATAAAGATACAAATGATGAAACAGTAGAGATTGAAATTCCAAATAACTGGCTTTAATTTAATTGAATAACATTAATTTGTATACAATCATGAATTTAAGATATACATTATTAGCTGGAGTCTTTGCATTTGTGAGTTTGACTTCTTGCGAAATGAAAGATGAACTTTTGAACAAAACAGAGGAGTCATCAGAAGTAGGGTACCTGAATGTAGGGTTAGCTGTAGATGCTTCTTCACAGTCTATAACCAAGGCAAGCGAGGCGACTACTACGCCAACAGTCAGTGCTACAGGTTTTATGGTGGAAATCAAAAAGAAAGGAGAAGAGGAAGCTTATAAAACATTTACTTACGATGGTGAGATGAAACCAGTTGAATTACCTGTTGGTGATTATACGGTTTATGCGCATACGCCAGGGAATGCTGAAGAATGTACAACTGCACCCTATTACGGCAAGGAAGAAGCTTTCAGTGTGAAGGCAAATGAAGAGACAGGAGTGAATGTTGTCTGTACGATGATGAATATGAAAATTCAATTGACTTATGATGAGGAACTGAAAAGAACCTTTAAAAGTTGGGAGATCAGTGTAAGTGACGGAAAACATAACAAAGATTTTGATCGTCTTGAAACTACAGCAGACGAAGATGTACAACAGCCTGATCCTTTTTATTGGATGATAGCAGATAATGTCACCACGATCAAGGTTGTGTTCTCTGGTGTTTTGAAAGATAACAACACGGAAATTAGAGAATCTCGTAGTATAGTTAAGTCATCTTCTTCTGGCTCTCAAAATTGGGGAGCGGCTGATGCGTTAAGTATTACGATCAAACCGGGAGAGAAAGATCCTGCTGATCCTTCAGGGGTGACAGGCATCGAAATCTCTGCTAATTTGGAATGGAATACGGATGACAAAACAGATAATATAGAAGTTTCAGTAGAGGATCCTACTACGCCGGGAGAACCTGGAGGTGGCGAGGGAGAAGGCGATGGTGAAGACGCTACTGCTGCTCCGACTCTTGAAGGGGAATATCTTGGCAAAACGGTCTATTATGATAAAGGTAGCGGAGAAGCGTTCCCAGATGTATCTGTTTTCATGAATGTCCCGGGATTGATCGAAAATGTCATAATTAAAGCGACTACTACTGATCCTGAGCTTGCAGGAGCCTTTACTCCATTTGGATTTTTGGAAGGCGTAGATTTAGTAAATCATCCGTTGTTAGGAAGTATGGGGATGACATTGCCTGTACGTGGCACAGATTCATATGAATTTGTTTTGGGTAGTTTAGGTGGAATGTTGACTGTGGGAGAACATACTTTCACCGTGAAAGTAATCGACCAAAAAGGCCAGAGCGTTAGTGGGTCATTAAATTTTTCTATCACAAATTCATCAGAAACCGAATAATAAATCATGAAACAATTACAATATATATTATTAACCTTGGCGACGATCTTTCTGGTCGCCTGCCAAGCCGATGAGGATGCGTTAAACGACAAGGGCTACCTGTCGTTCGAAATTGGACAAGATGTCAGCGTAACGACAAAGGCTGAAGATTATAATCCGGAATTGCTTGCCCTAAAGATAAGTGACTCAACCGGAAAAGAGATTAAGACAGAAACTGGTTCCGTAGAGGAATTAAATGCTTCAAAAATCGAGTTAGTCGCTGGTGAATATACGGTAGAGGTTTATTCTAATAACTACGATGGTAATTCTGCTTTTGGAGAGAACGGTGCTTACTATTATGGCTCAACAAAAGTATCAGTGACTAAGGGTACTACTGTGACTGCTAATATTACTTGTACCCTGGCGAATGTTAAGGTGACAGTTAACTTCGATACACAATTGGTTGGTCAGTTGAATGGAAAAACTATTACGGCTCAGGTAACAAGTAAGACTCAGTCTGTCACTGCTCGTGATTTCTCATCGGCAAATACAGAAAACAAAGTAGCCTTTTTCCCGGTTGGTGACTTGAATGTTGCGATTGCAATTATGAATGGGGATACTAAAGAACATGATTTAACGCATGCGATTACCGAGGTTAAGGCTCGTGACCATTATATTCTTAATATTAAGCTTCAGGAGACTGGTACAGAAAATATCACTGTCCAAGTAGATCCTTCTATGCAGGAGTATAGTTATGAGTTTACAGTCTCTCAAAAGCCGACTAATCAAGGGTTACTTTCAGCTAATGCGTGGGCAAAATTTGCTTATCTAACGGCAGAGAACGTAACAAGCGCCAGCGGCATCGACCTCTCGACCCTCAAGATCCAGTATCGCCAAAAAGATACGGAGACCTGGACTACCGCCGAGACCACGGTGGCAGACAACACTTATTCGGCTACCGCGACGAATTTGACACCGGCAACAACTTACGAATACCGCCTGACGGACGGTTTGGAAACGCCCGCGTTTAATATTAGCGGCGGTGAGTTTACGACGGAAGAGGCAATAGTATTACCGAATGGAGACTTTGAGGATTGGAGCGTACATTCTGCTGCTACAGCTTTAGGTAATAAAAATACGACATTCCCATGCACGGATGAAGAATATAATAATGGAACACGTTTTTGGGATACCAGCAATCGTGGTGCGAATTCGGCCGGCCAAAAAGATCCGACAAATCAAACAACAGAATTGGTTAAATCCGGAACGTATGCCGCAAAATTAGGGACAATTAGTATCTTAAGTAATATAGCTACAGCTAGTTTATATACAGGAGATTTTATATCTGCAAGTTATAATTTAATTAGTGGTTCTTCCGCAAAAATTAATTTTGGAAAGCCTTTTACTTCCCGTCCAACTGCTTTAAAAGGGTATTATAAATATACACCTGTTAAAGCTAGTAATACGGGAGATTTACCATCTGGAGTAACATTGCCTGACGGACTGGATCAGTGTGCAATTTATATTGTCTTAATGAAAGGCGGAGCTCAACATGAGGTTGATAATTCTGATAAGAGTACATTACTCTCGCTGGAAAATCTTAAAAAGGATGATAAATTCATTGCCTATGGTGAATTACCATCCGGAGCCGCTACCGCAGGTGACGGTTTTGTGGAATTTAATATTCCTATTGAATATAGGAATCTAGATGATAAGCCGACCCATATCATCGTCGTTTGTAGCGCAAGCAAATATGGAGATTATATGGTTGGCGGTGATGGTAGCACGATGTATCTCGACGACTTAGAGCTTGTTTATGACGGTGAGCCCCAAAAATGGGATTTATAATTATAATGTATAATGCGAAGTGTTAGCTCCGCATTATACATTTCTTCATTAATATCTTGCTTGAAAGAAATTGAGTACCTTTGCATGCTCAAATTGTGGAAATGAAAATAGAGGTAAGTCGTTTTTAAAAGACTAACTATTACAAGGAGGTGACATTTAGAAAACAGATTATATGTATAGAAAGCTAATTATAATAATGGGGCTATGGATCGCGATGATCGGTAGCGTGATGGCACAGCGTGGAAAACGTGCCATCAAACGAATTGATCGGGATGTACAATCCCAGGTATTTATTCCGAAAGGGACATGGATGGCAGGAGGAACGGTTTCCTATTCCGAACATGATGAAAGCAATTTGAATTTCCTCGTCATTAAAGATGTGGAAGGAAAGGGCTATGATTTCAACGTCAGTCCGTATGTCGGTTATTTCTTCCGCGATAATATAGCTGCCGGTTTTCGTTTTGCATATAATCGGGATTATCTGGATTTGGGTAATCTGGATATGGATTTGGGCGATTTGACATTGTCATTTAAAGACTTGTATTATCTGGAACATAAATATGAAGCCTCGGGTTTCATACGAACCTATATGCCTATAGGAAGAAGTAAAATATTCGGTTTGTTCAATGAAGCGCGCCTGACTTACGGATATGGTCGGGGTAAAAACTCAACCGGATCAGGTACGGATTATGATGGTTCTTTCCAAACCGTACAAAACTTACAGATCGGTTTTGCTCCGGGTCTGACCGCTTTTATTACTGACTGGTCGGCAATTGAAGTTTCCGTTGGCGTGATGGGATTTAACTTTAAGTGGATTGATCAGGAAACAAACCGGGTGGAAGAAGGTAGTCAGCGAGTTTCTTCAGGAAATTTCAAGATCAATTTGTTTTCTATTAATATAGGTATGACCTTTTATTTATAAGTGGATATGAGAAGTATTTATAGACAATATAAAAAATGGATAGCTTGTTTGTCCTTAGGTTTCTTTATGGCATCATGTGCCATTGAAAATGATATCCCATATCCGATTAAGGAAGCTTCGATTGAATCGATCGAGGTAGAAGGTCAACGTGGAGCGGAAGAGAATGTATTTACGGCTGCTACGATCAATAAGACTGCCCGTACAGCTACGCTTTATGTAAATGATTCTGTCGATATCACGAAATTGAAAATAACCCGTTTGAAGATAACGGCTGATGCGGAACTGATTCCGGATTCTGCGGCGTGTGTGAATTATGCCAAGTTTCCGAATACTGGATTTGCTTCATTAGATAGCATTCCGACTTCATCCAATACCCGGATGGATTTCTCTTCTCCTGTAAACTTTACCTTACGAACCTATCAGGACTATATTTGGAAGGTAACGGTGAATCAGATAGTTGAAAGAGAAATAGATGTTGTTGGAATGACTGATGATTATGTGCTTGATGCTAACTCGCGCAGAGTAATTATTTATGTAGGTTCAGATCAAGACTTAAGTAATATTCAAATTAACAAATTAAATTTGGGAGGGGAATACGGAAGCGTTAAACCGGACCCAACGACAGTTCATGATTTTACTACTTCACAAACCTTCTATGCAGCCCGTCATGGTGAGGATGTTTGGCAAGAGTGGAAAGTATTCGTCTATCAAACAGATGAAGGAGGATCAGGTGGTTCAGCTGATGTTTTTCCGATGACAACCAAAGCTATTTTAAAAGGATCGATTCAAAGTGGTAAAACTCCGGAAATTGAGTATGCCAAGCAAAGCGAGTCGAGTTGGAATAGTGTACCTTCGTCGGATATTTCAGTATCTGGAACTTCTTTTACCGCTACGCTTTCCGGATTGAGTGCTTCGACCACCTATAAATATCGGGTAAGCGTAGATGGTACAGCCGGGAGTGAACAGACATTTACAACGGTAGCGGCTGTTGCTTTGGAGAATGGAAAGCTGGAAAATTGGTCGCAAGACGGCAAAGTGTGGTATCCGAATGCTTCAGATGCTGATCCGTTTTGGGGAACAGGAAATCCAGGAGCTGCCAATTTTATCGGGAATCTGACAGAACCCACCGATGAAAGTATTTCGGGGAAAGCGGCTCTGTTGGAAACGAAGAATGCTGTTATCAAATTGGGTGCAGGTAATTTATTTACAGGAGATTTCCAATTAGATGGATTGAACGGCCTTTTACATTTCGGTCGTCCGTTTACCTCTTTTCCCACAGCTCTTCGTCTGTATTATAAATATACATCTACTACCATTAATATGATTGGTGATAATGCCGGTGATTTGGCAAGCTTAAAAGGAGAACCGGATATGTGCCAGATTTATATTGCTTTGTCGGATAAGTCTGAACCTTATGAGATTAGAAACAATCCGAGTAATCGACATCTGTTTGATCCGGATGATTCGAATATCATCGCTTATGGTGAATTTACATCCAATCAGTCAACTTCTTCTTATAAGCAGATTGAAATTCCGTTGGAATATCGTTATACAAATCGCACACCGAAGTATATTATTATCGTAGCATCGTCGAGCAAATACGGTGATTATTATATTGGTGGCGTCGGCAGCAAGCTCTGGTTGGATGAAATGGAATTGGTTTATGAATAAAAGAAAGTAAGATATATATGAGAATGATAATACGACAAATCATGGCATTGGCCGCTCTTTGTTGGGCTTTGGTAAGCTGCTCCGATGATACTTTTAACCGGGAATACGGAGAGGGCATAGGTTATTTACGCCTGCAGTTGGGAAAGGTAGATGTGGATCTTACCTCAACCACAAAGGCCGAAGCAGATTCGCTTCCTGATAAACTTATCCCGGCAACTGCAGATTTCATGATTGACATCAAACAAGGGAATAGTTCCGTTGATGGGTATCCTAAGAAATATAGTGAACTGGCTGAAGGCATTGAATTAAAGGCTGGAGGTTATACTGTTATCGCTTATCATGGCGATAATAAGCCTATACAGGCTACACCTTATTTCTCAGGTTCGTCTACTGTCGAGATTTATCCTGGAAAGTCAACCCCAACAACCATAAATACTGTTTTGGCGAATGCAATGCTTGTCCCTGCTGTAAGTGAGAGTTTGCAAAACCATTATAAAAACTGGACGCTGACCATTAAGGCAGGAGAATCATCCATGAAGCTGGCGGATAATGAAAATGCAGATGGTTATTTGTTTGCTCAGGATGGGCAATCAGTGAACGCTGAGTTTGAAGGGACGAATATATTAGGGAACGAGACCTCGCCGCAGGAGTGGACGGTTATCTCTTCGGCAGAGGCAAGGACGAAATATGTGATTCAGTGTGATCCGGATTTGTCGATATTTTCTAATATCCAATTGACAGCGACAGCTACGCATACTTATGCGGAAGGCGTACTGACAGGAACAAATGTTACACTGAATATTGAAGATAATGGTGCTCCTTTAGAGTTGGTAGATGTCTGGGATATTCAGCTTTTATACAACAATACCGCTATTCGGTCTTATACTGCTAAACCGGAGAATGGTACGTTGATGAAGGACGTTACAAATGGCTGGCCGTATGTACCACAAGGTAGTACATTATCTGCTTCTCTCCATTTGAAAACAGGAGAAACAATTGATATTATATCTGCAGTTCTGGAAGAAATACCCCAACCGGAGTTTACGGCAACTGTATCGGGAAGTACCAGCTATTCTGTTTATAAAAGTTCTGGAGCAGATGAGGCTAATGGGACAGATGGCTCCAGCATTTTTGATATAAACGCAACGGCAACTATCTCACAGGAAATTCTGAGTAATCAGAATTATTCAAGTATACTGAAGGTCACTTATACAACAGATAGTGGGCAGGATTCGGGAGAATTATCGTATGGAGAAGCAACTCAATTCAACTCTCTTGCTTGGCAAAAACATGCGTTAACGGCTACCGTTTCTTTTGATGGGATTGAGGAAACTTCATTGCCCGTTGAATGTGATGTTACGGGGTTGCCGTATAGGGCTGCACCACCGAAAAGTTCCGATTCAGATCCATTATATGGTTGGGTGGAAGGTAAAGGTGATACATTTAAATGGGAAAATGATTATCTACAATTAGGAATTTCTGGATTTAGTGGAGAACATACAGTATATAAAACCTATTATGTTCCAACTGATATAAATGTTAATATTTCCGGGAAAATATCAGCTCACAATGCCCCAATTAATACTACATGTTCTATTTTAATGGGAGATGAAACAGTAATGTCCGTTAATTCAGATGGAGGTGCTTTTAATTATAAAACTAGTACAAAAGAAGAAACAGTACCAACGACTATGAGACCATCTTCGAATGTAGTTACTCTTAAAAATTCTTATAGTGTAACTAGATCTTGGGGACGCATATATTATATAAATATTCTATATAGATAAGTATATTAGATATGAATAAACAAATCCTATATATCCTTTCCCTGATGGGACTGTTATCGTTCGCCGCTTGCACGAACGAGGAGAATCCGTTGCTTTCCGAAGAGACGGGCGAGATCCGTTTCTCCGTGGTGGATACCACTGAGGTGGAGATCACAACCAAAGCGTCACACTATTTTGATGTGAATAAGCTTAAAGTTAGCTTAAGTCGAGGAAACGAACCGATCTTTTTTAATAAGGAATATGGTGATATAGTCGGAAGTGCTATTACTTGTTCCGCTAGTTCGGATTATATGCTGACGGCAGAAAGCTGTACTGAAGATGAGGCGGAAAGTGCAAACCAAGGCTGGGGCCAAGCTCGTGTGAGTGGAAAAGAAACATTTGCGGTTGCTGCCAATGAATCAAAGACTGTAACAGTCAATTGTGGTGTGGCGAATTCATCTGTTAGCGTTGGATTCAGTGATTACATAACAAGTATGTACACAAGCTATTCTATAGAGCTTCATGCGACAGATGCAACCAGTCGTACCTTTACATTCGATAAAAATAATTATACATTTAAAACAGCTTATTTCAATGTAGGTGAATCTGGAAGAGTACTGGCCTATACAGTTACTTTACCTAATTTAGAGAAGCCTTATCCCGGAACATTAACCTTGGAACCTTCCAAAAGTTATACACTCTCGGTAAAGGTAGAAGGTGAAGGCTCCACTGCAACAGCTACACTTGGTATTGCAGTGGATGGTGAATTACGTGACGAAATAATCCTGCCACAAAAGATCAATCCGTATCAATAATGATTATAGCCCATTTCTGTTAAATGATGTGGCTTCAGTTATCTTTGAAATGGATACCCCATAAAAATTCCTCCAACAACTTCACAACCCAAAGATGAGGCGAAACGGTTGGAGGAATTTTAGTTATTACTTGATCCATTTGATAGGATACGGGGAGCGGGACCACGGATACATCTTCTTGATTCGGTTGCGATGGTTGTGAGTCCATAGTGTTTGCCAGAAAAGGAGTGAAACATCTACTCAGGAATATAGTCTTCCTTGATAAACGCATCGTACACCCGTTTCGGATGATCGTTGGTCGAGAAGCCAATGTCGCCGAAGGTCTGTTGGCGGAACTTCTTCAGCTTCAGATTGTCCATGGCATATTCACGGAGCGGCTTGTGCATATCGCCCAATAAAGAGCTGCTTACAGGCTGATCGAGCAGATTCTCTTTCGGCGTTATGATAGGGAGAAGCTTTTGTTCCAGCAGTCCTCGATAAGCGCCTGTGTATTCGCACCAGCAAACATGGTTTACTTCATACAGACGGTAGGTATATTTGGACCATGCCGTCTTTAGCAGAATCTCATTCTCAGAAACTTCGGCTGTCGCTTCTTGCGGATATGCAAAATCTCTGATCTTGATAAGTTTCCTTTTGTCATCAATCTCTTCCACTTCTGTAATCCAGAAGTCAGAATGTAACAGCTGGTCGAGTATGCCAGCTAACGTCTCTTTGATCTCAAACTGAATTTTCATGATATTTGCCTTCTGTCAAGGACTTCTTTTGATTACTATATAAATGATAACAACTGGGTACCGGAAAAAGTTCAGGAGATTTTTAATTCTGTTGTTTGGAAACAAATTGATAGCGGAAAATGGATGATTGAAGATGAAAAAAAGGACAGGATCGGGTTTTTATTCCCCGCCTGTCCTTTGGCCGTGTAAGTCTTAAAACGAATTACTCGATCATATATTCAACTGGCGTTTTAATGCATCGTATGGTACGCGTCTTGGTTGAGTTCTGACCGGTATATTTATACCAGTTGCCTGTTCCCGTTGCCTGCGAGCTACCTTCAATCAGCCAGGTTGAGCCACTGTTTCCGTATGTACCAAATATAATAAACATCTTGGCAATGTTTCCGATATCTACACTATATTGATGCCCTAATCCACAGAGAACGAAATGGGTATCATTGTAGTTGAAGTCATAGAAATTGACCGGTCCGTACGAAGCTCCGAGGAAAGTCGCATCACGTTCCACAATATCAAATGTCAGGCGCTGACCCAAGTTGTTGTTAAATGCATTGGAGCCATAGCCCAGATTGAAGTTATGGCTGGCCGTAAAGAAACGGTAATCATCATAATCGGGTATCTCGAAGCCATCGGGTGCCATTACAGTCGGATCAATGGTTCCAAAATTGCCGGCACTTGCCTTCATTCCTTCGTAATAGAAGCTGGAACCATCGTGGCGTAACGGTAAACCATCTGGATTGCCACCCTGATACTGATCTCCCAGAATATGCAGGAACTCGTCATCGGTACAGTTGGTCAGATACTCGCCCAGATCTCTTCCGGCTGCCGGATCGTTGGCTACCAGAATCTGGTCTTCAAAGCGTTTGACATTTCCCCGCAAGTTGTATTTGCACCACCAGGTTCCATTGACGTTGACAACCGGTAATCCCCAGTATTGGCGCGTCACGAAGAATTCTTCCGGTTCACTGCCGTCGGCATTGCAGATAATGATTTTCCCTTCTTGCGTACGGCCGTCAGCATCCGGATCATTCGGTTTCCATCCGGCTACAACCCGGTATCGGTTTCCTTCTTCCGGATAGACTTTCAACCAGGGCATATCATCTGTTTCCACCCGAATCTCTTTACCCGGTTGTGGCCTGAATACTCCCAGTTCGCCGTCAATGTAACGGTCGAAGTCGCATCGCCAGTTCTCATCAAAACTCAAGGCTCCCGTCAGTTCTGTCGGGTTTGCCTGCTGGATCAGACTGATACGTCCGATCCGGACATCCGGTTCGTTTACCGGATAAACATCCAGATGAACCCATTTCTCGCTCACACCGGGAGAAAGATGATGAGCTACGACCTGAAATGAAGCTGGATCAGCCATGGGAGTCACCTGGAAATGAGAATCAGACGAACTGATCTGAACATTGACTGCTTCCTGTTTGTGCAGGCGGAAGCTGAAGTTGTTTCCCACATGGCTGATGTAAATCCGATTCCCTTCGCATGTGACGTTTGCCGGTAATGATTGGAGATCTACAGAAACCCGATCGTTTACAGCGCTTTCCTCTTGATCACCGGCTTCCCACTGGTTCGTCAGGATTTCTGCTTCCAGCTTGGCGCCGGTCCCTTTGATCCGGAGTGTATAGACAAAATTCCTGACGATACGCTGAGGCAAAGACGTCTGTAATATTTGCGTAACACCGTTGATCGTTACTTTAGCCTTGACAGCCAACTGGCTGTTCTGTTGCTCATATAAATAAAACAAACCGGGAAGATTACTTGTCTGGGCAGCATCGAATGTCCGGACAAGGTTTTCCTGTTGTGCATCCGGAACAGCCTGAATGTCGTCCTGCGGTAATAAATAACCTGCCTGATATACATGAGTAATCGTTACTTCATTTACGACTACGGATTTAGAAGCAACTTCCAAGTCAATTCGGGCAATCCCACGCTGTAGATGAACTGTTGTACCCATGGCAGAAGGTGCCAAGTCCATTGTACCCGACATGATCTGCGGTGCATTTCCGGTTGCCTGGTTCTGTATCGTCAGACGAAGAAATTCCTCTTCCGGCATCTGCTCGTAGATTTGTTCCCTTACGTCGGAAGTTGTGTTGGCCAGGAAATAAAGCTTTCCGGTTTCGTCTTCGGCATCAATGCGGCAGATACTGTCGGAACCGATGACCAGATCCGGAAATGAACGCACCAGCGCATTCCCGGAGAATAAATAAGCGGCCAGATGAGCGATCTTTTTCTCTGCCGGTAATTCGGTAGTCGTTCCTTGTGCTCCGAAAGAAACAGTCCGGACTTTGATACCCGGTCGGTTCAAATCAGGAGATAAGCTTGCCGTATCTTCCGAACAGGCAACACACACAAGCAGAAAAAGAAGGGCAGATAACCCCATAACATATTGTTTCATATTGAATAGACTGCAGTTACGCTTTTATTTATTATGGATTATACAAATTCGGATTTTCTCTGGATCGCAGGTATTCCCACGAATCAATCGGGAACCGGTGAATGTTGTTGACGTAAAAGTGATTCATAACACTTTCTGCCCAAGGTCCGTAGGTAAACGACGAACTGTGACCATATCCCATACAATGTCCTAACTCATGAAAAGCCAGACTGCAATAGTAGGTATTGCTGTAATGATAGTTCAGGATATACTGGGCAAGTCCGTACACACCAATACCACCTAATCCGGCAACAGCACCCGGCTTGATCAGTCCCAGCTTAAAAGACGACATGCTCCGAAACTTGGTCATGATGGTACTTACCGGAACCGGTCGGTTGGCATCATCATGGAACTCACCGTTGGCAGCGACATAGTCATGCATGGTCTGTTCGCACTCCGGAAGTTCCCACATATAGGCCACATTGGTAAAGTAAGCAATGTATTCCCGAATATGGACCGGACGTACACCTCTCCAGTTACCTGCCGGTTGTCCGTCGGGAGCATCCGGATCGCCTCCGTAAGAGGCAAAGGAAAGATACCAGTTGACTTTTATCTGTTCAATCATTTTCCAGTACGGATCATCAGAGACAAGCTTGAATTCGATCTGACTGTTGGTAAATGTTTCCTGTCTGGGTATTTTTACCCGCTTGCCGGATTCTGTATAGTAGATGACATCTCTACTCATAAATGGAATCGGCAGGAGAGCATCTCCCAACATCGGTATCTCCTCATAATAAGCAAACTTGAGCCATTCCGAGCTGTATTGGCTGATCCGGGCGTAGATTGTCATTCCTTTGACCGGACGGACCGAGTAGAAACGAGTATGCAACATAGCATTCTCGTTGATACGTACCTGAAGCGGCTGATTGATCCGGAATGAACGCTGGCTTGCATCATAATAGACCTCTTTGGATTCAGAATCACTTAAGATGCTGTAATGCTCACTTTCTTCGTAAGCCCGAGCAGTCGCGAAGACCGTTCCGTCCTGATCATCATCACACGACAAGACCGTATTGACTTGTTCGTTCCTGTTGGGTTGGATATGAATCCGGAATGAATATTGCTGTTTGCTCTCTTGGTCGGTATGATGTAATTTGCGCATTTCGATCGTACCCGTACTTTCTTCTCCTACTACCGGCATAAACAGGAGTTCTTTCTTCTCCAAAAGAGATTGTATTTGGAAAGAGCCGTCACTCTGTCCGGAATATTCCTGGTTGGCCGAGAATGACGTATAGAAACGCGTATTCGACGCATCCATCGTCAGTTCAGTGACTGCCGTGCGGACATAATCGTTGTTGTAGGAAAAGTCGAAAGAGATTTTCCCGATGATTCTTTTCAGGCTGACTTCCGATAAAGAGCTCTCTTCTTGTCCGTTGCTGTTCAGAGATACCGAAAAAGGTATCTGGGCATAGAAATATTCTGCCTCCAGCGGACGTTGCAGGTTCTCCGGAAAAGTAAGCCACGTATCATGGATAGACGAGATCGGATGTATGGTGGCCTGATCCTGGGTTTCGTCACCCACGACAGCCAGAACCAATAACTTATAGTCTCCTACCTGTAATCCTTCAGCAAAGATTTTCCGGCTGTCAGGCAAGTACGTACTTTTAATATTCGGTACAGCTTCACCATCTTCTGTAACAATCAGGTGTTCAACCCGACTGAATTCGCCGGTTGATTTGGTAGTCTGCAAGGTCTCTCCGTCGAAAGGTTCTTCCGTCAGATGAAACACAATACCTCGGACTGCGTCTGGTTGCTTTTCCCAGCTATCCTGCTCATCGCAGGCAAAAAGAAAAGGTATCACGAGCAGGAATAAGAAATATCGTTGTAGATTCATACGTAAAAGTCTGTTCAGAAAAAAAGGCCCGATAGGCTGAAGCTGTATCTGAAACGTCAATAGAACAGTTTCAAGGTCCTATCGTTCCTTTATATTATATATAACTAATCAATGATTCTCCCTTTAATTATAGATGTATTCCACAGGTGTTTTCACACATCGGATGACACGTGTACATCTGGCTGGATAAGTAGCCGTTTTAAACCAGTTACCTCTTCCCGTAGATGTGGCATAACCTTCCATCAACCAGGTAAACCCGTCGTTGAAGTGAGATGCCCAGATGATAAAGAGCGATTTGAACATGTCAGAACCGTCGCCATACGTTTGGGCTCCCGGACCGAAAAGAATCAATTCGGTAGAGTTCGCACTTTCTATTTTGACACTATGATGGTGAACCGGCCCATAACTGATACCGTTGATCTCCAGGTTGGCGCGTTCATAGTTCTTGATGTTGATTCGCTTTCGGGCCTGTGTCCAGTAACCGTTTGTTGCTCCGTTACCGAAGTTAATATCCGTAGAAGAAGTCGCATGGTCCATCTTGAACTTGGTGAACTCTTCATCGCCTGGTAACTGATAACCATCAGGTGCCATTTCTGTAACTGGCAGGTTCCCGATAAAGACCGCATTATTCTGGTTGAACCCTTCATAGTAAAAAGAAGTCCCGTTATGCCGGAGTTTAAGTCCATTCGGATTATCTCCTTGGTAACTGTCTCCCCAGATGGCCAGCCATTCCTCATCCGAACAAGTTGTCAGATAGTCGTACAGACTTACATCTTTGGCCGGATCATCCTGAATGGATATCTGGTCTTCAAACCTTTTTACATTTCCTTGCAGATTGTATTTGCACCACCAGGTTCCGTCTACATTGACTACCGGTAAGCCATAATTTCTCCGTCGGATCGTATATTCTTCCAATGTCTCTCCGGATTCACTGAGAATCTTCAGCTTTCCTTCCTGTACACGTCCGTCGGCTTCCGGGTCATTGGGTTTCCATCCGGCGATCAAACGTACTTGTTCCGGTTGGCTGTCGTCGGTTACAGTCTTTAACCAGATTCCTTCAGTCTGGATCTGTTTCCCTCCGGTCAGCGTAAACCGGGCCAGTTCTCCATCCAGGTATTTGCCATAGTCGCAAAGACGATGGAGATCGAATGCAAGAGAACCTTCCATTTCTATATCATTCTTCTGCAAGGTTAAATCTATCTTGTCTTCATAGCTTTGTTCCAGTATTTTATATTTGATACCAAGCGCTGTACTCTTTTCGGTATGACCGATCGGATTCAAGCAGGTGGTAATGATGAATTTATTGATGGTATCCGGCACGGCCTCTACCGTTATTCCCAGATTCGGATCTTTTAGTTGCAAGTCCACTTCACTGGGAGCGTTCAGAACCAATGTCATCCGGCTTGCTTGATAAGGCACGTGGATGGCATCAAGGCTCTCTGCCAGTATTACCCCTTCAGAAAAGGTCGATAAATCCGGATTTACCAGAATCCGTGACGACAGATCCGGGTATAGCTCCTGATCTTCTCCGTCATTCCATTCATCAATTTTTATCTCGGCTTCAATAGCCGCATTATTTCCGAATATACGAATCGTATAAACGGCATTTCGTTTGACTGCTTCGGGAAGTTGTGCCTTTAGCACACTTTCTTTTCCATCCCGTGATACGATAATAGATACAGCCAGCTGGTCATTGGCTTGCTCATGAAGATACAACAAGCCTGATTTCGAAGCGTCCAGTTGGGGCTCGAATTGTAAATTGATATCTTCGAATTCGGCGTTTGCAGCCGTTTTGATCGGATCTTGTCCGAACAGATATCCCATTTGGGCTACATGCTTGATTGAAATACTTTTGACCGTTGTCTCCGCATCTTGAAGAGCCAAGTCAATACGGGCAACGCCATGCCGTAATGATACTTGCTGAGAAGTTGAAGTTCCACTCAGATCCAATCGTCCACTGAGGAAATCTGAGGCTGAAGAAACAGAAGGCAAGGTTGTCAGCTGCAGAAAATCTTCTTCATTCATGCCTGACTGGATGAAAGAAGGATCTGTTATCGCATCTGAATTTCCTAAGAAATAGAGTGTCCCTTTGTTACCAGGGACCTCTATAGAATATTCGTTTACATCTTGCCTCGCTAGATCTTCATATTTTTTGATAAGCTTTCCTTCGTCAAAAAGATAAGCATCCAATTCACGTATCTGATTTTCATCAGGCAATGACGCATTGGCTCCGGAAACGGAGAAATGAGCTGCCTGGATACGGAATGTATTGGAGTTACCTATGGTTTGACGAATATCATCGTGCTCGGTACATCCGCTGAAGACGAGCATGAAAATAAGTCCTAACAAGAAATATTTATTCATACGAGATCAAGTATTGTTTAAACGTTTCGGGAAACAATTGAATCCGGAGTTGCTGTTACATCTTCTCCCGGAGTCCATTCTTCTACACTGGTTGTGACATTGATGGTGATTTCAAAGTCTTCTGTACCCGTCTTATTGACAGTCAGTGTATAGATTGTGTTTCGGCTCAATGATACCGGTAATTGTGCCGACAATGTATTTGATTTGCCATCGGCTTCAATTTCCATGGTCAGTTTCATCTCTGCATTATTTTGTTCATACAGATAGAATAAACCTGTCTCACTTGCTGTCAACGGTTCCGGGAAATCTCTTCGGATTGTTCTCTTTTCTACATCAACCGGAGTCTCAACACCCGACTGCTTGAATACATATCCGGTGTTGGATACGTTGTCGATGCGGACACTTTTGATCTTGATTTGAGGAACATTGACTGTTAAGTCAAGACGTGCCACACCACGTTGTAAATTCACTTCGGCACTTCCCGCCTTTTGGCGTTGATAACTACCTGTCAGGATATGGTTCCCTTTCAGGCGTGTCTGATCGTCGTTCAACTTAGAAGCCAGCTGTAAGAACTCGCTTTTCAATGTTGTGCCTTCTTCCAGGCCACTGACGTCAACATGTCCTTCTGTATTGGCAATGAAATAGATGTCACCTTTATCACTGTTCATGATGTTCAGCTCGTAAGTATCACCTCCACTGCTCGACAAAGGACCTAAACATTTCTTCAGCGTATCATTTTGGAACAAATAAGCTTCGATTTCAGAAATCGAACTTTCTTCTGTTGGCAAGGCTGAAGCCGTGCTTTGAAAGAAATCATCTACAATCATACGCACTTTAGTAACCGCTTCAGGTTGAACCGGATTTACTGGGTCTTCGTCTGATGTACATGACATGAAAAATACACTGCTGAGTCCTACTAATAGAATCTTTTTAGACACTCTTTGTTTCATTTTGAATGTTACTGAAATTAATAATTAAACAAATAGTTTTGATTAAGTAAAATTGTTTGACGTTTCGCTTATTAAAACCGGAATCATCACGTATTGTTTAATCATTTGGTTTTTTTAAGAAATTTAATTGTCTCGTGTAATTCCGGTCTTGTCGACTTCAATTTTTAATGAAGCTATCTTCAATACCAAATAATTCCTTACCTTTGTAGTTCAAAAAGAGAACATCACAGTATGGAAAAGAAATTTAAAAGAACATTGATAACTACGGCATTGCCGTATGCAAATGGACCGGTTCATATCGGTCATTTGGCCGGCGTTTATGTACCTGCCGATATTTATGCCCGTTATTTGCGTTTGAAGGGTGAAGAGGTAATTATGATTGGTGGCTCGGACGAGCACGGTGTGCCTATTACCATTCGTGCGAAGAAGGAAGGCATTACGCCGCAGGATGTAGTGGACCGTTATCATAATATCATCAAGAAATCATTTGAGGATTTTGGTATTTCATTTGATATTTATTCTCGTACAACTTCGGCTACGCATCGCCAAATGGCTTCAGATTTCTTCCGTACGTTGTATGATAAAGGCGAATTTATCGAAAAGACAAGCGAACAGTATTATGACGAAGAAGCCAAACAATTCCTGGCAGACCGTTATATTACAGGTACTTGTCCGCATTGTGGCAATGAAAAGGCTTATGGCGACCAGTGCGAAGCTTGTGGTACGTCGTTGAGTCCGACTGATTTGATCAATCCGAAGTCGGCTATCAGTGGTAGTCAGCCGGTTATGCGGGAAACGAAACACTGGTATTTGCCTCTTGATAAATGGGAACCGTTCCTTCGTCAGTGGATTCTGGAAGGCCACAAGGAATGGAAACCGAATGTCTATGGACAGTGCAAGAGCTGGTTGGATATGGGATTGCAACCGCGTGCCGTAAGCCGTGATTTGGATTGGGGTATTCCGGTGCCGGTAGAAGGAGCAGAAGGCAAAGTGCTGTATGTATGGTTTGATGCTCCGATTGGATATATTTCCAATACAAAGGAATTGTTGCCAGACAGTTGGGAAAAATGGTGGAAAGATCCGGAAACGAAGATGGTACATTTTATCGGGAAGGATAATATCGTGTTCCACTGTATTGTATTCCCTTCTATGTTGAAAGCCGAAGGTTCTTATAACTTACCGGAAAATGTTCCTGCCAACGAGTTCCTGAATCTGGAAGGTGATAAAATATCTACTTCTCGTAACTGGGCTGTCTGGTTGAATGAGTATTTGGTGGATATGCCGGGTAAGCAGGATGTGTTGCGTTATGTGCTGACAGCCAATGCTCCTGAAACAAAAGATAATGATTTTACCTGGAAAGACTTCCAGGCACGCAATAACAATGAGTTGGTTGCTATCTTGGGTAACTTCGTGAACCGTGCTTTAGTATTGACGGGTAAGTATTTTGACAATAAGGTTCCGGCTGCCGGTGAACTGACGGATTATGATCGTCAGACACTGAAGGATTTTGTAGATGTAAAGGAAAACGTAGAACGTCTGTTGGATACTTATCATTTCCGTGATGCGCAGAAGGAAGCCATGAACCTGGCTCGTATCGGTAATAAATACCTGGCTGATACAGAACCTTGGAAGTTGGCCAAGACAGATATGGCTCGTGTGGCTACCATCATGAATATTGCTTTGCAGATTACAGCCAACCTGGCTATTGTATTCGAGCCGTTCTTGCCTTTCAGCATGGAAAAATTGAACAAGATGCTGAATGTAGAACCGTTAGGCTGGAATCGTTTGGGTTCAACCGATTTGCTGGAAGTGGGTCATGAACTGGGAAAAACAGAATTATTGTTTGAAAAGATTGAAGATGACGTCATCCAGGCTCAGATTGACAAACTGTTGGCAACCAAGAAAGCGAACGAAGAAGCTAATTATAAGGCAAAACCGATTCGGGAAAATATCGCTTTTGATGATTTTCTGAAGTTGGATATCCGTGTAGGAACGGTTTTGGAATGTACCAAAGTACCGAAAGCCGATAAGTTGTTGCAGTTCCGTATTGACGACGGATTAGAAAAACGAACCATAGTTTCGGGTATTGCACAGCATTACAAACCGGAAGAACTGGTCGGTAAGCAGGTTTGCTTCATCGCTAATTTGGCTCCGCGCAAACTGAAGGGAATTGTTTCTGAAGGAATGATTCTTTCGGCAGAAAACTTTGACGGTAAGCTGGCGGTGATTACACCGGAGAAGGAAGTGAAACCGGGTAGCGAGGTGAAATAAGAAGGAATATGGATAAAATCCAGATGGTTGACCTGCATAGACAGTATCTTCGACTGCGTCCGGAGTTGGATCTGGCTGTGCAGGAAGTAATGGATACTTGTGCATTTATTAACGGACCACAGGTGCAGCGTTTTGCCTCGCATTTGTCATCGTACTTGGATGTTCCGTCTGTCATACCTTGCGGTAACGGAACGGATGCCTTGCAGATTGCGCTGATGGCACTTGACCTGAAGCCGGGAGATGAGGTGATTGTTCCGGCCTTTACGTATGTAGCAGCTGCCGAAGTGGTTTCATTGCTGGGACTGATTCCGGTGTGGGTGGATGTTGATGAAAAGACATTCAATATCAATCCTTGGATGATTGAATCGGCCATTTCTCCCAAGACACGGGCTATTGTGGTGGTGCATTTGTTCGGCCAATGTTGTGATATGGAAAAGATCCGTCAGATAGCCGAACAGAACCATTTGTATGTGGTGGAAGATAATGCCCAGTCATTAGGAGCCGAAGTGTTGTTCTCGGATGGTTCTCGTCGGAAAGCCGGTACGATAGCTCATATCGGTACGACTTCTTTCTTCCCTTCCAAACCGCTGGCCTGTTATGGTGACGGCGGAGCTGTCATGACTGCTGATGAACGTCTGGCAGAACGGATCCGGATGATCGCCAACCACGGGCAGCAGCAGAAATATCATCATAAGATAATCGGTTGTAATTCTCGTCTGGATACTTTGCAGGCGGCTGTCTTAGACGTAAAGCTTCCGCATTTGGAAGAGTTTACCGTTGCCCGTCAGCAGGTGGCCAAACGTTATGACGAGGCTTTTGATCAGGATTCCCGCTGGCAGATTCCTAGCAAAGCTCCTTATTCGACGCATGTCTATCATCAATATACCTTGCAGGTTGCAGATGGAAAACGGGATGATTTGCAACAATATCTCAAGGAAAAAGGAATTCCGTCGATGGTTTATTATCCGCTTCCATTACATAAACAGGCGGCTTTCTACGGCTTTTCCCGTATAGGCTCGGTTTTGAGTGTTTCTGAAAAACTGGTCCAGTCGGTTTTGTCATTGCCTATTCATACGGAAATGACAGATGAAGAAGTGGATTATATCATTGAAACCGTTCGTAATTATGGAAAGTAATAAGAAGAAAATTCGTTTTGCCGTAGTTGGATGCGGACATATCGGAAAGCGGCATGCAGAAATGGTTGTTCGCGATCCGGGAGCAGAGTTGGTGGCATTGTGTGATATACGCCCGAAGGAAGAACTGGGTATTGAAGCTTATCCGGTAGCTTTCTTCTCGGATATGACATCTTTGCTACAATCCGGTTTGGATATCGATGTGATCAATATATGTGTTCCGAATGGTCTTCATGCCGAGCTGGCGATACAGGCAATCGAGTCGGGGCATCATGTGGTGATTGAGAAACCAATGGCTTTACAAGTGCAAGATGCCGAACGGGTTTTGCAGACTTCGCTGAAATTCCAGAAAGAAGTCTTTTGTGTGATGCAGAACCGCTATTCTCCGCCATCTGTCTGGATCAAACAAATGATTGATTCGGGGCGGCTGGGGAAAATCTATCTTGTACAACTCAATTGCTTCTGGAATCGGGATGAACGTTATTATAAACCTGGAGGCTGGCATGGTGATGCTTGTCTGGATGGTGGTACGTTGTTCACCCAGTTCTCTCATTTTATCGATATTATGTATTGGCTTTTTGGCGATATACAGCATATCCAGGCGCGTTTTGCTGATTTCAACCATCAACAGTTAACGGATTTCGAGGATTCGGGACTGGTAACATTCGAATTTGTGAATGGCGGTATGGGTTGTTTAAACTATTCGACTGCGGTTTGGAATAAGAACATGGAAAGCAGTATGCTGATTGTGGCAGAAAACGGTAGCGTCAAGATTGGCGGTCAGTACATGAACGAGGTAGAGTATTGCCTTATTAAAGACTACGAGATGCCTGAATTGGCTCCGACAAATCCGGGTAATGACTACGGACCGTATAAAGGTTCTGCGCAGAATCATAATTTCGTGATCCATAACGTCGTGGAAGTCCTGCAACACACCGGTGCTCAGAATACGACAACTGCATTGGAAGGATTGAAAATTGTTGATATCATTCGCCGTATTTATGCCTTGAAATAAATAGATTTCTTATTATCCTATTGATAGACCAAGCACGGAATTCGCAGCAACATGGTTTGATAACTGTGTGAAGCGAGGTTTCCGTGCTTTCTGTTTTTATGATGTATTTTCTCGTTCTTTTCTCTTGAAAGAAAAGAACCAAAGAGTTCAAGGCTCACACTACGGAGGCCAAAGCAATGGACAATTGAAAATGGAGAATTGAAAATTGAAAATTTATAAGGCTGGATTACATGGGGTATTTAATTCCCCGTTGAGTTTGGAAAATGCGAGTAGAGGCGCAGCACGCTGCGCCTCCAGCCAACGCGACAGGATAAAACAGCAAATAACACAATAAACCCATTCGTTTTTTATTGATTGCTATTTGGTTGTGCAGAACGTCGTTTTGAGGCGCAGCAGCGCTACGCCTCTACAGTCGCGAAATCCGTGCCATGGATAAATGAGGGAGAAAAAGAAAATTGTCAATCGTCAATTTTCAATTGTTTTGGCTTTCGAAGAGTGAGCCTTGGCTTTTTGGTCCTTTGGGGGCAAGCCCAAAGAACGGACAAACCACGAAATATCTTATTGGTAGACAAGAAAACGTAAAAAACAGACGAAAAAGAACTATATTCCCTTTTGATTTATTACTTTTGCCGCAAATTATTGATAAATGATTTACAATTGGAATTCTAGAACTGAATTATTGTTAGGAAAAGAGCGGCTGGAACGTTTTTCGGAAGCCCATGTTCTGGTTGTTGGGTTGGGTGGTGTTGGTGCCTATGCAGCCGAACAGATTTGTCGGGCAGGTATCGGACAAATGACGATCGTGGATGCTGATACCGTCAATGAAAGTAATTTGAACCGGCAATTACCGGCGTTGCATTCAACGTTAGGAGAACCCAAGGCTGAGGTGGTGGCTGCACGCCTGATGGATATTAATCCGGAACTGAAACTGACGGTTGTCAATGAATTCCTGCGGGATGAACGGACCGAAGAGATTCTGGATCATGCGCACTACGACTTTATTGTCGATGCAATCGATTCCCTCAGTCCGAAAGTCTTTTTGTTATACCATGCGTTGCTGCGGAAGATTCCGATCGTTTCGTCGATGGGAGCCGGGGCCAAGATCGACCCGTCGCAAGTCCGTATCGCCGATATTTCGAAGACCTCCAATTGTGCGCTGGCAAAGGCCGTGCGTAAACGCTTGCGTGGTTTGGGCGTACAGAAAGGAATTCCGGTGGTTTATTCGACGGAAATGGCGAATCCGGATGCGGTGATAGAAGTGAATGATGAAGCCTGCAAACGGACGACAACAGGAACGGTTTCGTATATGCCGGCTATCTTCGGTTGTTATTTAGCTTCGTATGTGATCAGAAATATCGAATAAGAGGAATAAAAGAATATGATAGAAGCAGAAGGCATTACCAAGAGTTTTGGAAACTTGCAGGTATTGAAAGGAATAAACCTGACGATCAACCAGGGAGAAGTGGTTTCGATCGTTGGTCCGAGTGGAGCTGGTAAAACAACGTTACTTCAGATATTGGGTACGCTGGAAAAGCCGGATGGCGGGCGTTTGCTGATACATGATACTGATGTGTTGCATTTGTCCGAACAGAAACTGTCGGCCTTCCGTAATCAGAATATCGGTTTTGTCTTTCAATTCCACCAGCTGTTGCCTGAATTTACGGCATTGGAGAATGTAATGATTCCGGCTTTGATAGCCAACGAGAAAGCTTCGGCAGCCGAAAAGCGGGCCAAAGAAATCCTGTCGTTTCTGAAACTGTCAGACCGGATGTCGCATAAACCGGCAGAGTTGTCGGGAGGAGAGAAACAACGGGTAGCCGTTGCCCGGGCACTGATCAATCATCCACAGGTAATTTTGGCCGATGAACCTTCTGGCAGTCTGGATACTCGGAATAAAGAAGAACTGCATGCCCTGTTCTTTGAGTTACGCGACCAGATGAATCAGACGTTTGTGATAGTCACACACGACGAACAACTGGCTTTGCAGACCGACCGGACCATTCATATCCGGGATGGTGTTGTGAGCGAAGAAGCATCAATAAAAGAATAAAAGTCAACGAATTTACATAACAAACAGAATATGTCAACGAATAGAGCAACATTTGGAAGTAAACTGGGAGTGATCCTGGCAACCGTAGGATGTGCTGTGGGCTTGGGAAGTATTTGGCGTTTCCCATATATGGTAGGTGAGAATGGTGGAGCCGCTTTCTTGCTGGTATTTATTATCTGTACGGTCTTATTGGGTTTGCCCATTATGATTACAGAGTTTTTTATCGGACGGCATTCACGAAGTAATGCGGCCGGTTCGTTCAAGAAACTGGCACCACATACCAAATGGTCGTTGATCGGTTATAACGGTGTGCTGGCAGCTTTCCTGATTTTAGGATTCTATGCGGTGGTTTCCGGCTGGACATTGGAATATGTCTGGCAGGCATTGAGTGGAAACCTTTCTGGAAAGAGTGCTGCCGATTTTACCAATGATTTCCAGGCATTCTCAAGCAGTGTCTTCCGTCCGATCTTATGGACGGCCGTTTTTATCGGTATTACACATTATATTATAGCAGCCGGTGTAGAAAAAGGGATTGAGCGAGCTTCGAAAGTCATGATGCCGGCTCTGTTCCTGATATTATTGGTTTTATGTATCCGTTCAGTAACCCTGCCCGGAGTAAAAGACGGATTAGCCTTTCTGTTCCGTCCTGATTTCGGAAAGATCACTTCATCGGTTGTTTTGAGCGCCATGGGGCAGACATTCTTCTCGTTAAGTATTGGGATGGGCTGTCTGATAACCTATGCATCCTATTTTGGGAAAGATACCAATCTGCAGACAACCGCAGTACAGGTGACTGTATTGAATACATTAGTGGCTTTATTAGCCGGAATAATGGTTTTCCCCGCAGTCTTCAGTTTCGGTATCGAACCAACAGCCGGTCCGGAATTGGTTTTCATTACCCTGCCAAATATCTTTGAGCAATTACCTTTCGGTAGCGCCTGGTCGTTTATCTTCTTCATCCTGTTGGCACTGGCAGCATTGACATCAACTATTTCGTTGCATGAAGTCGCTACTGCCTATGTACACGAAGAATACAATGTACCTCGGAAGTTTGCAGCCTGGGTCGTTTCTATCGGAGTCTTTATCATCGGCGTTTTTGCTTCGCTTTCATTCGGTGTACTTAAAGAATATACTATCGGTGGGTTGACGATATTCAATGCCCTCGACTTCTTGACTGCCAAGATCATGATGCCATTGGGTGGAATGATGATCTGTGTGTTTGTTGGTCTGCGGATTGAAAAGAAGATATTAAAGGAAGAATTGACCAACCACGGTACGATCCCGTTCTATTTCTTCCAGACGTATGCATTTTTCATTAAATACCTGGCTCCACTGGCAATTGGTTTGATATTTATCAATGAATTGGGAATAATTGCGTATATTCGCCAAGCGATAGCATGAATAGGCAGAGCTGATCGCAGTATTGCATAAAATCATACGTATTATGTCTAAAGACAAGATGCTGACGCCAAGTTTCTGTTATATCTTGGCAGCTAATTTTCTACTCTTCTTTGCATTCTATCTGATTTTGCCGATTTTGGCATTCTATTTACAGGAAGAGTTCTCGGCCGGTAAGACAATGATCGGTTTTATCCTTTCATGTTATACGATTGCCGCGTTGTGTATCCGTCCTTTTTCCGGCTATTTGCTGGATACATTGTCTCGACGTCCGCTTTACTTGGTGGCTTATTTTATTTTCATAGCCATTTTCGGTGGATATATCCTGGCTACGAGTCTGACGCTTTTCATTGCCTTGCGTATTATACATGGTCTCTCGTTCGGGATGGTAACAGTGGCTGGTAATACGATTGTGATTGACATTTTACCTTCTTCCAGACGAGGGGAAGGAATTGGTTATTACGGATTGGCAAACAATATCGCCATGAGCTTTGGACCTATGACCGGGCTATTCATGCATAGTGTTTATTCTTACCAGACCATTTTCTTGTGTTCTCTGGTGACAGGAGCTGTTGGTTTTATCATGGCTTATTTAGTCAAGACACCTTATAAAGCCCCGGTACAGCATATGCCGATTTCCTTAGACCGCTTCTTCCTGAAGAAAGGCGTCTGGGCTGGTATATCCTTGTTGCTGTTATCAATTCCGTATGGTATGACGACAACCTATGTTGCCATGTATGCCGATGAGATCGGGATAGAAGTCAATCCCGGTTTGTATTTTACTTTTATGGCGATTGGCTTGGCCGTTTCCCGCATGTTTTCCGGGCGGCAAGTAGATAAAGGAAGGATTACGCTGGTTATCTCGTTAGGAATGTACTTGGCGGCTATCTCCTTCTTCGTCCTGTCGGCTTTGCATCTGTTGATGGAATGGAATCATGTGTTTAGTTCTTACCTGTATTTGGGGATTGCTTTGGCACAAGGTGTTGCCTTCGGAACCATGTTCCCTGCCTTTAACACCTTGTTTGTCAATCTGGCAGCCCATAATCAACGGGGGACAGCAACTTCTACTTACCTGACCAGTTGGGATGTGGGTATTGGAATTGGTTTGATGATTGGTGGTTCGCTGGCACAAACCTTTGGAGGTTTTGAATATGCTTATTTGTGTGGCGCTTGTCTTACCGTTGTTTCTACTCTCTTCTTCCTGCTGAAAGCTGGTCCACATTTCAACCGGGAAAAACTGAGATAATCTCCTTGTAGGGGCGTAGCGTGCTGCGCCTCCAGCAAATATACATAAACCTCAAAAACTCAAAATGAAAATAATTGCAGATGATACAATTCCTTTCTTGAAAGGAATAGCAGAGCCGGTAGCCGACGTCGTTTATATTCCGGCAAAAGGTTTTACTCCAGAAGTGGTGAAAGACGCCGATGCTTTGATTGTTCGTAGTATCGATAAATGTACTTCCGAATTGTTGGCCGGCAGCCGTGTCCGTCTGATTACGACTGCTACCATAGGCTTTGATCATATAGATATTCATTATTGCGAATCACATGGGATTACGTGGAAGAATGCACCAGGATGCAATGCGCCGTCGGTTGCCCAGTATGTCTTAGCCTCTTTGTTGCGGGTAGCTTTACGAAGAGGAGAATCACTGCAAGGAAAGACATTGGGAATCATCGGGGTCGGACATGTAGGAAAAGAAGTGGAAAAGTTAGCTTCGCTTTTTGGTATGACCATCCTACGAAACGATCCACCCAGGGCGGAAGCCGAAGGTCCGGAATCTTTTGTCTCTTTGGACGAACTGCTGGTTCGTGCCGATATTATCACTTGTCATGTACCATTTACCCGTGAAGGAAAATATCCTACCTGGCATCTGGCAGACGATAAGTTCTTTAGTCAGGTACGTCGGGGTTGTTGGTTTATCAACAGTTGTCGGGGAGCTGTGCATGATACAAAAGCTTTGCTGGAAGCTCATCAGAAAGGAGTGGTAGAAGAAATTATCCTTGATTGTTGGGAGAATGAACCTCAAATTAATCAGGAATTACTGAAAGTAGTCTCTATCGCAACGCCTCATATTGCCGGTTTCTCGGCTGATGGGAAGGCAACGGCTACCCGTATGTGTTTAGAAGAAATCCAGCATTTCTTTCATGTTCGGTTTGACCGATTGAAAGAAGTAGTGCCGCCAGCACCTGCAAATCCGCTGATTGACCTGGATGCTTTTGAGGATCATCGGATAGAAAATGCCTTTTTGCAAACCTTCGACCCATTGGTTGTCGATAGGAAACTGAGAAAAGATCCTTCTACATTTGAATGGCTGCGCAATCATTATGATCATCCGCGTGAGCCGTTGGCCTATCAGGTAAAGCAGTCAACTCCTGCTGAAAAATCCCTGTTACAGCAAATCGGTTTCCAGGTGATTGGTTGAACTCTGAGAACTTTGTAGATCTGTAACATAAATGCTTACAGGTATCGAGCGGATCAAAAATAATCCGTATCTTTGCGGTGTATGAAAAAGAAATATTTTCTTCCCTGCCTCATTAAATGTATGAGGCAGAGGAAAAATGTATGTGTATTACTGCTTATATTATTATTCAGCAGTTTGTCTGCTGTTTGGGCTCCTCTGAAAGCTCAGTATAGTATGGGAACTACCGGACTGATGAATATTCCGACTGCCGATATGCAACCCGACGGGACTTTTATGGCAGGTGGAAATTTTATGCCTTCTGCTATTTTGCCGCCCGAATGGAATTATCATTCTGGTAATTACTTCCTGAATATGACCTTTCTTCCTTTTCTGGAAGTGGCTTATCGTTGTACCTTGTTGAAAACAGGTGATGCGCATGGAAATAAATGGAATCAGGACCGTTCTGTATCCTTACGGCTCCGTCCATTGAAAGAAGGAAAATGGTGGCCGGCTATAGTGATCGGTTCCAATGATGCTTTTACTACCAATCAGTTAAATATGTTCGAAGATTCCGGAGGAAATCGCTTTTTCTCTTCCGTCTTTGCCGTTGGAACCAAGCATTTCCATTGGGGAGGACATCAGTTGGGTGTGACTGTCGGTGGTCATATTCCATTTCGTAGTGGTAGCTTGAATAAAGGTGTTTTAGGCGGTTTGGAATATCGTCCGGCTTTTTATCCGGATTGGGCACTCATGGTAGAATATGATTCGGATGTGATGAATGTCGGAATGGCTCTCCGGTTGTGGAAACATCTTTCTCTCCATGTGTTTTGCTATGACTGGCAGGCTGTTTGTGGAGGACTCCGATATGAAGTGAAACTGTATTGATCTTCCAAGAAGAAAAACGAATAAAACGAAGTAATGCAGATGAAACAGATACTATTGATAGGCTTTCTATTCTTTTTCCCTTGGCTGGCGGGTGCCGGTTCGTATACCTCATTATTGAGGCAGATGGGAATGGAAAATATACGGGAAGCTGCAGATCCGGAAGGTGTTTATTTATGTTGGGAAGATCCTGTATATCGGGGTCCGGTACGTGGTCTGGCGGAAATATTGCGTACTCTGGCTGTTCAGGAAGACTTGGTGCAAGATACGCATCTGGTTATTTTAGAAAATGGTTTGCCCCAAATACTGGTTAAAGTTTCAGCAGCAGACTGGGCTGATTATCGGGAAGAACGTATTTCGTGGGCTGATTTTGTCAACCGTCTGTTATTGACTTATGAAACGGATGATGTTATGCGTCGTTTCTCAGGGACAAAGACTGAACATCGAAGTGCCGGCAGAGTTGATTTTGTTGTTTATCCCCAGTTGCAGTTGCGTAATTCCTGGTTGGATAAAATCTATGGCGCTTCAGTAAACATAGCCCCGGCTGTAGAAATGCAATTGTGGAAAGGAGCCAGCTTTACGGGGCAAGTCATATTCCCGATCTGGAATAATATGGTAGGTGAGATGGATTATATCCGGGCCGGTATATTGACCCTTCGTCAGGAAATCCGTTTGCCGAAACGATGGAAGGCTTCTTTGACTGTAGGTAATTTTACCCAGCAGCGAATCGGTGCCGATTTGCATTTAACATGGAGAACGGCTAATGACCGCTGGCTATTAGGAGCTCGGGGAGGACTTACGGGAGCATCCGTCGTACAGGAAGGGCGTTGGCAAGTCAGCCGTTGGGAACGGCTAAGTGGTGCTGTATGGGGACGATATTTTGAGCCTCATTATCAGTTGGAATTGGAACTGACTGCCGAACGATATATTTATGGGGATTATGGAGCCCGGTTTGATTGCGTCCGTCATTTTGGAGAAACAACCGTTGGTTTGTTTGCTATGGTTTCCGGAGGAGAAGCCAATGGAGGTTTTAGTTTTTCTGTACCTTTGCCTCGAAAGAAACGGATGCAACGTAAAGCTGTTCGAATCCGTTTGCCGGAGTATTGGGGGCTGACCTATGAAACACAAAGCGGTAATGAATATGCCGAAAGACGATTGGGACGCCGGTATCAGACAGATCCGGTTGTCAGCAGGACAAATCGTTTCTATAATCCGGATTATGTACGGAAGCAGTTGATGAGACTTTAAGCAGTTCAGGTTGTATGGAGAGGTACATAAGTATTGGAAGAGAGCTAGAAAGTGGATAATTTCTTAAATCTGTGTTTTTTTACAACAAAATAGGTTGTTGAATCAAACTATTCACTACTTTTGTGGCATATCTATATATTATGCATTGAGTAAAGAACTGTAGAACAGCTTTAATTTATGAATAAGTTGTATTAGAATGAATTAAACGTTCAACTTATTGACAGCAAAAAAAGTCATATAAAGAAATATTAATTATAAATAAAAAACGTATGAACAAGTATTTGACAGGGGCATTTGCTTTTGCCCTGTTATTAAGCACAAGTTTTTCATTTACATCTTGTAAAGATGAAGATGAGGTAACGCAGACACCTGAACAAGTGGAAACTAAAATTGAAGCTTATGTTTCGGGACGAGTAATGGAAATGGGAAAACCATTAGCTGATGTAACCGTAGCAGCAGGTAAAATTACATCAACTACAGATAGCGAAGGTAATTATACGTTGGCTATCGGAAGTGCAGGTGACATGACTGTAACAGCTTCTAAAGACGGTTATGTTGCAGCATCTTCTCAAGTAACAGTTGCAGAATCTGAAGTTTTGTCGTTAGATTTTGAATTGACTCAGCAGAATGAATCAGAAACTTTATCTCCTGATGCTGAATTGGCTTTAGAAGAAAAACGTGATGAATTTACTACTTTGTTTTTCCAACCCCAATCAGTGACTGCCGCAACAGAGGTATCAATTACAGAATATATTACACGTGCTGAAAAAGATAATATGGGCGCTTTGTCTGTTATCTATTGTACTCCTGATGGACAGCAATTTGAACAGCCTGTAAAAATTCAGGTAGTTCGTAACACAAGTTCAGACTTGTATTTTGCCAATATGAAACACTACGTGGAAGAAAATGGTACATGGAAAGTGGAAAGTGATATGACTGTTGATCCGGAAACCGGAGATTATGTAGGTGAACTGGATCACTTTTCTAATCATGCTTTTGGTGTAGAAGCTCAATGGGGTGCTAAAACTGCAACAACAGAAGATGGGGCTTCTCAAGAATTTGATAACAGAGGTAAATTAGATGCTGTAAAAGTTCCGTTGACGGTTGAATCAAAGAATGGATGGGAAGTTGACGGTGATTTGGCATCTATCATACGTACTGCTTTATCTGGTGTCAGTGAAGCTGATGCAACAGAATTAGCTTCTGAATTAAATCGAATGATCCGTAATGCAAAAGGTTGTGAATCTTCTGTTTCAACGCAGCAGGTGAAATTGAATGAGATCAGTATCAGTGGTGATACGAAGGCAACAGTTGCTGTTCAGCATAAGATCTCAACTTCTTCCATGACAGTATCTGTTATGTTTAAGGGACAGCCGGTTTCAATTAGTGTTCCAGTAAAAGTGTATAACGGTGTTTCCATGAAGGTCTCTTATGAATACGGATCTTTAACGCCGGAACATTCAGGTGGTAATATCGGATAAGTAAGGTATTATTCTATCATTGAGGCACGGCACTTCGGGATTTGTATGAACTCGTAGTTCCGTGTCTTTGTATTTCTTCATAATTAGATGACTTTAGTAAACAATTTTTCTCGTTTACGGGTTATAGGCTAGGAGTTTCATTTTATCCGGAACTTAGACCGGAATTTTCAGATAAACAAAATCAAAAGTATGCAAATTGGAAAGCTCGCGAAATGGATGTTGTTGAGCTGGGTCATCCTGTTCTCAGCTTGTAACTCAACAAAAGAGGTCGTATATCTGCAAGATGTCGTGCCTTTGAAACAACAGGATATTGAACGAAAATACGAAGTGTTTATTCACGAAGATGACTTGCTCTCCATTATGGTGAACAGTAAGGATCCTGAGTTGGCATTGCCTTTTAATATGCCGTTAGTAACGTATCAGATTGGTAGTGAAAGTGCCGGTCAACAACGTGTACTGGGTTATTTGGTGGATACCAATGGAGATATTGACTTCCCGATTTTAGGCAAGATCCATGTGGCAGGTCTTTCTCGTTTGGAATTACGCGATTTGATAAAAGAGAAATTGATAAGTGGAGATTATATTAAAGATCCGGTTGTAACAGTACAATTCTTGAATTATAAAGTGTCCGTTATGGGTGAAGTTGCTCGTCCCGGATCATTTACGATAACAGGTGATCGTATTACATTGCTGGAAGCTTTGAGTATGGCTGGAGATTTGACCATTTATGGTCGGCGTGACCGGGTAGCAGTTATCCGCGAGGAAAATGGTAAACGTACCATTTTATTCCATGATTTGCGTTCGTCAGAGATATTTACATCTCCTTGTTATTATTTGCAGCAGAATGATATTGTTTATGTAGAACCGAATAAAGCGAAAGCTGGTCAGCGTGATATCAATCAGAACAACTCAGTGAGTGTCTGGTTGTCGGCTGTTTCTGTGTTAGCGGCAGTAGCTTCTTTGTTGGTCACTGTGTTTAAATAATTAAGCTTCTAATTCGAAAACCTCAAAACGATGAATCAAATGGATTATTCAGATAATACACAGATTCGTGATCGCGAATGGCAGGAAGAGAACGGGAACGAATTAAACCTGATGGACTTGTTGCATATTTGCCTTGTCAATTGGAAATGGTTCCTTTTATCATTAGTGCTCTGTACAGGCTTGGCTTACTTGTATTTATTACAAGCTCCACGGGTGTATACGCGTACTGCCTCTGTCATGATCAAAGAAGAAAATAAGAACGGTAACTTGGCTAATAACTTCGGATTCTCAACAGACCTGACTTCTTTAGGTTTTAAGAATAATGTGGATAATGAAGTGTTGGTCTTCAAGACTTACCGCTTGATGGAAAAGGTGGCTCAGCGCTTGCATCTGGATGTAAGCTATACGATTAAACCGCAACTTCGGAAGATTGAATTATATCGTCAGTCTCCGGTATCGTTGTCTTTCCCCGAGGCAGAGGCCAGTCAGTCTTTTGCATTAAAGGTGACACCTTTGAATGAAAATGAAGTTATGCTGTCTGATTTTGTCGTAATAGATGAAAACGGGAAAGAGCAGGAAATCTCGAAACAGGTAAAGGTGGCTTTAAAAGATTCTATCTCTACTCCTGTGGGGAAAGTTATCGTGAATCCGAGTTTCTATTACACCAATCAATATTTTAATACACCTATTCAGGTTCGGAAGTCTAATCTGGAAGGCGTCGCTAAAAGCTATTTGAATAACTTGCAGACAAGTTTAGCTTCTAAGACTTCTACAATCATTAATTTGACGCTGCAGGATGTTTCCATCTCCCGGGCTGAAGATGTGCTGAATACATTGATTGCTGTATACAATGAAGCAGCCATTGATGATAAGAACCAGATTACGATTAATACTTCTGAGTTCATTGCCGAGCGTCTGGTGATTATTGAAAAAGAATTGGGTAGCGTAGATGCGGATATTGAAAAGTTTAAGCAGGAAAACCGATTGACGGATATTACTTCTGAATCGGGTATGTATCTTGAATCAACCAGCCGTTTCCAGCAGGAAGGTGTTATGGTTGAAAACCAATTGACTATGGCTAAATATATTCGGGAATATTTGTCTGACCCGAACAAGGCTTCTGATCTGATTCCTGCCAATACTGGAATATCGGATGCCAATATTGAACAACAGATTGCCGTTTATAATGAGACGTTGCTGAAGCGTGACCGTCTGATCAGTAACAGTAGTAACCGGAACCCGGTTGTTATGGATTTGAATAATAATTTGGGTGCGATGAAGCAGACAATCATTCGGGCTATCGACAACCTGATTGTCAGCTTAGATATTAAAAGTGATAATATCCGGATGCAGGAAGAACAGATTACCAAACGTATATCGGCTGTTCCGACTCAGCAGAAGTATGTGCTTTCTGTAGAACGTCAGCAGAAGATTAAAGAGGCTTTGTATTTGTTCTTGCTGAATAAGCGTGAAGAGAATGCGTTGACACAGGCTATGACGGAAAGTAACATGCGTGTGTTGGATGAAGCTACGGGTAGTTCGGCTCCTGTTGCTCCGAAATCGGCTATGATTATGCTAGCTGGTTTGATACTGGGATTGGCTATTCCTGCCGGTATTTTGTGGCTGCGTTGGGCTAACGATACGCGTATCCGTTCTATGAAAGATGTGCAAGACCGTACAGCTCTTCCTTTATTGGGTGAAATTCCGGCATTGGAAAAGAATCAGGAGAAACTGGTTGTTAAGGAAGGTAGCCGTGATGCCGTCTCTGAGGCATTCCGTATTTTGCGTGCGAATATGGATTTTATGCGAGGTGGAGATGAACACATGCAGGTATTGTTGTTTACCTCAATGAATGCAGGTGCAGGTAAGACCTTTATTTCTTCCAATTTAGCGGCTAGTTTGGTGTTGACACATCAGAAAGTTGTTTTACTGGATTTGGATATCCGTAAAGGTACATTGGGTAAGCAGGCTGGTTATAGGGGTGAAGGTATCACGAATTATCTGTCGGGTAAAGTAACAGATGTAACTTCGTTGATCTGTCAGGATGAACTGGTTCCCGGCTTGGATGTGATTCATGCGGGTCCGGTACCTCCTAATCCGGCAGAATTGTTGCAGAACAAACGCCTGGATGCCATGATCGCAGAATTGCGTACTCGCTATGATTATATCTTGTTGGATAACGTACCTGCCGGATTGGTAGCTGATGCGCAGATTGTAGCTCGACTGGCTGATTTGACTATCTGTGTTATCCGTGCCGGTGTGCTGGATCGTCGTCAGATTCCGGCTTTGGAAATGCTTTCACGTCGTTTCCCGAAATTCTCATTGGTATTGAACTACGTGAAAGGGCATCATGGTGGCTATGGTTATGGTTACGGATACGGCTATGGTTATGGCTACGGGTATGGTAATGAGAAGAAGAGAAAATAAACCATGTTTGGATTATTTGGAAAGAAAAAGATACTGAAAAGTGGACTGCTGGAAGGAATGACAGATATCCATTGTCATTTGCTTCCTGCAGTCGACGATGGAGCAGAGAATACGGATGAGGCGTTGCAGGCATTGAGACTGATGGAGTCGATAGGCGTGCAGCACCTTTTCTTTACACCTCATGTCATGGAAGAATTGACTTCCAATCGGGCTGATTTTCTTCAGGAGCGGTTTGAACGTTTCTGTTCCGAACAGCCAACGTCCATTGAATTGCGGCTTGCTGCTGAATATATGCTTGATCCTGCTTTCTCGGAACGTCGAAAAGAAGGACTGTTGACTTTCAATGGAACGCATGTACTGGTAGAAACTTCTTATCTGATGCCTCCTTTGGGATTTCGCGAGATTTTGTTTGATTTGCAGGCCGAAGGCTATCAACCTATTCTGGCTCATCCTGAGCGTTACCGGTATATGAGTCCGGAAGATTATGACTGGTTGTTCGAACATGGGATAGCTCTTCAGCTGAATCTGATGTCGCTGGCTGGTACGTATGGTCCGAGTCCGTTAAGACGGGCGGAAGATTTACTGGCCAAGAGTTATTATACCTTTATAGGTTCTGATTGCCATCGGCGGGATGTGTACGAACGTTCCCTGCAACACCTGAAGGTTTCGAAAGCACAGCTCAAGGCGTTGAACTTACTGGTTGAAAATAATAAGCGGCTGGCTCAGTAATCACTGCGCTCAGATGCCCCATCCTTCACGGTCCAGATTCCGGTAATGAATGGCTTCTGCCAGATGATTGGACTGAATGGATGCCGAACCTTCCAGATCTGCAATTGTCCGTGATACTTTCAATATCCGGTCGTAAGCACGGGCGGATAAGTTCAACTTCGTCATGGCATTCTTGAGTAGTTTTAATCCTTCCGCATCCGGTACGGCATAGGTATGTAATAGCCGGCTGTTCATTTGGGCATTACAATAGAATCCCGGATGGTCTTTGAAACGTTCTTCCTGAATGTTTCGGGCTGCAATGACCCGTTCCCGGATAGCGGCACTTGGTTCGGCTGGTGTTTGTTCCGAGATCTTCTCAAAGGGTACCGGAACAATTTCAATTTGAATGTCAATCCGATCGAGTAATGGACCTGAAATCCGGTTCATGTATTTCTGGACAGCTCCGGGTGAGCATACGCAGGCTTTGGTAGGATGATTATAGTAGCCGCATGGACAAGGATTCATGGAGGCAACCAACATAAAGCCTGCCGGATATTCTACCGTAAAGCGAGCCCGTGAAATGCTGATCATCCGGTCTTCCAGCGGTTGCCGCATGACTTCCAGTACGCTTCGGTTGAATTCGGGCAGTTCATCTAAAAACAGAATCCCGTTGTGGGCTAGACTGATTTCTCCGGGTTGCGGATAAGAACCTCCGCCTACCATGGCTACATCAGAGATCGTATGGTGTGGCGAGCGGAATGGCCGTTGGGTCATTAATGAGGTTTCATTCCCGATTTTTCCGGCTACCGAATGAATCTTGGTTGTTTCTAAGGATTCGTGCAAAGTGAATGGTGGCAGAATAGAGGGCAATCGTTTGGCCATCATGGATTTTCCACTTCCCGGTGGGCCGATCATCAGTAAGTTATGTCCTCCTGCTGCAGCTACTTCCAAGGCACGTTTGACGTTTTCCTGTCCGCGTACTTCCGAAAAATCATATTCAAACTGTAATTGGCGGGCATAAAATTCCTTTCTCGTATCTACGATAGTTGGTTCCAGTTCCTTTTTACCGTCAATGAATTCGATGACATCCCGTATGTTCGTAACGCCATATACTTCCAGCTTATTGACAACAGCGGCTTCCCGGGCATTTTGCTGCGGTAAGATGAATCCTTTGAATCCGGCTTCCCTGGCTTTAATCGCAATGGGTAAGACGCCTTTTATCGGCTTTAAAGTGCCGTCGAGCGATAATTCTCCCATCAACATGTATTGGGAAAGCTTTTCGGAACTGATCATTTCAGCTCCGGCCAGTATGCCGATAGCCAGCGGAAGATCGTAGGCCGAACCTTCTTTCCGGATATCAGCTGGTGCCATGTTGATAACGATCCGGCTGCGGGGAAACTTATATCCGCTTTCCTGGAGGGCAGATATGATGCGTTCATGGCTTTCCCGTACGGCTACGTCCGGAAGTCCGACTAAAAAGAACTGAATGCCTTTACTACAGTTTACTTCGATTGTGATGATTGTTGCCGATATGCCTTGTACGGCGGCTGCAAAAGTCTTGACCAACATAGTTAAAGTTTTAAAATGAATACTGGTGTTCCCGCAGAGGCGGTATCACCTGATTTTATTCTCCCAGCAATTCATCCAATACGTCGTTTACCTCCAGGCTGTTTTCTGATTTCAGCAGAATCTTCTTGTCTTTGTCTATCAGATAGCAGAGCGGCAATTCACTGACGTTGTACAGGTCCATCAAGGCTGTAGCCTGACCTGCTGAATCGGCTACCAGGTTCCATGCGATGCTGTCTGATTGAAGGTAATTTCGTATTTGATTGCAATTGTTGTCCATCGTGACTACCAGCAGGTTTAATTCCTTTTCAGGATGTTTCTGGGCGATTTGCACCATGTAAGGGTCTGTCAGTTTCGTCTTTCCTTCCCAGGACGGTACAAATGCCAATAAGGTATATTTATGCTTGACGGTGTCCAGCTTGAATTCTTGTCCGTGTACGTTTTTAACCTTGAAATCAGGCGCTTCTTCTCCGATATTTGTCCTTTTGGTACGTGCGCTGTATTCTTCCAGTTCTTTATAAAGGAAGTGGGTACGCAGTTCGGGGGAGATCAGAGCCAATAATTCATCGGCTTCCCTGGTATCGTCCGGATTCGTGAAAAAATATTGGATCAGAGCAAGTGATACCGCTTTGTCCGTATGCTTTTTGATGTAGGCAACGGCTTCTTCTGCCAACTGATGGTTGATATTCGTTAATTTCGCTATCAGGTCAGCTTCTTCGATGGGATTCTTGGCCTTTTGATCGATTTGATGCAATAACTTGGCCTGTTCTTTCCACAGATTAGCCGAGGCTTTTCTCAGATCGGTCAGCTGACTGTTGATTGAACTACCTCCTTCGATTGTCAATAACTTGGGATTTGTTATGTCTCCTGTTATTTTAATTTTCTTTCCTTTTTCCAAAAATACATTCACAACGCGGGTACGGTTTTCGAAGAACAGCGTGGCTGTATTGAAGTCGCCCGTTTTATGTCTGAGTTTAAAGGTTCCGTCAGTTTCACAGGTAATGGTATCAATTGCTTTCGCGCTTTCGTTTTCAAATACGACATACAGGGTAGGATCTTGCAGTTGAGTGAGTTTTCCTTCAATTTGATAACTCTCATCCTTGCTGCAAGCTACCAATCCCAATAAGACTGTCCATATAAATAGTATGTATTTTTGCATATTCATCTCTTTTTCCGCGAATTTTCGGTAAAGATAGAAAAAGTTTTTTAAAGTACGTTTATAAATAGAAATAATTTGGAAAAATATTGGAAAAAAGCATAAAAAAAGAGGATGCAATGAATGCACCCTCTTTCTTATGATTGTCTGATATGTAATATAAATTACAATTGCGGACCAGCAGCAACCAGAGCCTTACCAGCTTCGTTACCAGTGAACTTAGCGAAGTTCTTGATGAAGCGAGCAGCCAGGTCTTTTGCTTTTTCTTCCCACTTGCAAGCGCAGTCGTAAGTATCGCGCGGATCCAAGATCTTCGGATCAACACCCGGCAATTCTGTCGGAACTACGAAATTGAAGTACGGGATAGTCTTAGTCGGAGCCTTGTCGATAGAACCGTCCAGGATAGCGTCGATGATACCACGAGTATCGCGGATAGAGATACGCTTGCCAGTACCGTTCCAACCAGTGTTAACCAAGTAAGCCTTAGCACCAACCTTTTCCATCTTCTTAACCAATTCTTCAGCATATTTTGTAGGATGCAAGCTCAAGAAAGCAGCACCGAAGCAAGCTGAGAATGTAGGAGTCGGTTCAGTGATACCACGTTCTGTACCAGCCAACTTAGCAGTAAATCCTGACAAGAAGTAGTACTTAGCCTGTTCTGCGTTCAGGATAGATACTGGAGGCAATACACCGAAGGCATCAGCTGACAGGAAGATTACCTGATGAGCGTGAGGACCTTTAGAAACCGGCTTAACGATGTTGTTGATGTGATAGATAGGATAAGATACACGCGTATTTTCAGTTACGCTCTTATCAGCGAAGTCGATCTTACCGTTAGCATCAACTGTTACGTTTTCCAGCAAAGCGTCACGTTTGATAGCGTTGTAGATATCCGGTTCAGATTCCTTATCCAAGTTGATAACCTTAGCATAGCAACCACCTTCGTAGTTGAATACGCCTTCGTCGTCCCATCCGTGTTCGTCATCACCGATCAACTTACGTTTCGGGTCAGTTGACAAAGTAGTCTTACCTGTACCAGACAGACCGAAGAAGATAGCTGTGTCAGTACCTTCCATGTTGGTGTTAGCTGAACAGTGCATAGAAGCGATGCCACGCAACGGGTTCAGGTAGTTCATGATTGAGAAGATACCCTTCTTCATTTCACCACCGTACCAAGTGTTCAGGATAACCTGTTCGTTTGTCTTCAAGTTGAATACAGTAGCTGTTTCAGAGTTCAGACCTAATTCTTTGTAGTTGTCAACTTTTGCCTTAGCAGCGTTGAATGATACGAAATCAGGTTCTCCGTAGTTAGCCAGTTCTTCTTCTGTCGGACGGATGAACATGTTCTTAACGAAGTGAGCCTGCCATGCAACTTCCATGATGAAACGTACTTTCAGACGAGTAGCCGGGTTAGCACCACAGAATGTATCCATTACGAACAGACGCTTGCCTGACAATTCTTTAACAGCTTTAGCCTTCAAATCAGCCCATGCAGCTTCAGAACATGGTTTGTTATCGTTCTTGTATTCGTCAGAAGTCCACCATACAGTGTTTTCGCTGGCTTCATTCTTAACGAAGAATTTATCTTTAGGAGAACGGCCGGTGTAGATACCAGTCATCACGTTTACAGCACCTAATTCAGTTACCTGTCCTTTTTCGTAGCCTTCCAAACCATCTTTAGTTTCTTCGGCGAACAGTACTTCATAAGAAGGATTATGCAAAATTTCCTTCACATCGGTAATACCGTACTTGCTTAAATCTAAATTTGCCATCTTGTTAATAATTTAAGTGATTGACTTTATTTATGTTTATTTATTTTCTTCTTAGCCAGTCCTGAAACTTTTTTGTTCCCGACTTGCCGCACTATATAGAGAACAAGCCGGAGCGTCTTTTTGTTTAACGCGTACAAAAGTACTATTTTTTTTTATTGGAAATAGCAGATTAAGGAAATTTTTCAGCAATAAATTCTCTTTTCCGGAAAGCCTTTCTCCCTGGCCTTTGTTTTGTAAACTGAAGTTTGCAAAATGGTGTTTTTCTGCATCCTATCGTCTTTCTTTTCATTCCTGCCTATGAATGATCCAAAAGCCGGCGTCTTTTCATAAATTTCCGGCGTATATTAATGAAAAGCCGGCGTCTTTTGCTTTAAAAGTAACGAGTATCAAAAACGATCTTCATCAGGTTCGTTTTTGATACTCGTTAGAATTGATTATACCTATATCTGATTTTCTTTTATACCCTTCACACACCTGTTTATCTGTCTCATATTCTGTTGGTTCCTGTGAAAGGTGTGAAGGTGTCGTTTTTTTTGCTTAATTCAAGTGATTGTCCGTTCTTTTCTCTTGAAAGAAAAGAACCAAAAGTTCAAGGCTGCGTCTGCTGAGCTACTCCGTCTCTTCGTTTCGCTGTGCGCGCCGCAAACTCGCTTCGCTCAGACAGCGACGCTCCGGCCGCTTCACTTCGTTCCTCCGCTTAACGCTCACCAGAACGAGGCCAATCCAATTGACAATTGATAATTGACGATTGACAATTTTCTTTTTCTCCTTCATTTATCCATGGCACTTGCCTTGCGACTGTAGAGGCGCAGCGTGCTGCGCCTCATAACTTCATTTCACAACCAAATGACAATCAACAAAATAACGAATGGATTTATTGTATTATTTGTTGTTTTATCCTGTCGCGCTGGCTGGAGGCGCAGCACGCTGCGCCTCTACTCACATGGTATGTCCAACAAATAAATTCCATGAAATCCGTACTGAATGAATTGTCAATCGTCCATTGTCAATTGCCAATTGCTTTGGCCTAACGGAGGAGGCGTAAAGCGGTCGACCGAGCGGAGCGTTAAAAAATCTCGGCTGTCTGAGCGAAGCGAGTTTTCCGAGATTTTAGCGTAGCGACCGAGACCGTAGTCTCCGGAGTGTAAGCCTTGATTTTTTGGTTCTTTTGCATCAAGGCAAAAGAACGTACAATGAATTCAATTTTCCATTGAAGACTTCCACCTTTGTTGCAGGAGCCCTAACAGATACTGGCGCCGTTCGGGATTATGCTCGTTGGCGAGCAGGAGAATCCCTTTCTGGATACGGTAGGCGAGGCGCTCTCCGCTATCGGGGAACATCTCTTCCCAATAACAACGCAGCCAGGTGGCCCAGTCGATGGGACCCATGAGGCGGAACATCGAATCCGGATCTTCTCCCGTGGGGAGATGGAAGAGGTGGCAGAGCATACCGGCGCGCCGGATCATGGCGGCTGCCCGCTCCATTCCTTTCTTGCCTGCCTCGTCTCCGTCGAGCATCAGACAGACTTCGCGGGTGTGGGCCTGCAGGAGGCGGAGCTGTCCGTCGCACAGGCTCGTTCCTCCGATGGCCACACTGTTGATCGCCCCTGATGCATGCATCGCCAGCAGATCCTTGTATCCTTCTACTACATAGACAAATCCTTTCTGGCGGATTGCCTCTTTGGCCTGGTACAACCCGTAGAGCCATTCGTTCTTCTGGAAGCGGGTGCTGCTGGGCGGGTTGATATACTTCGGCTGGTCGGTATCGTCGCGCTGCCGTCGTCCGGCGAACCCGATCAGATGCCCGTCTTCGTCGTGAAGGGGGAAGATGATCCGGTTACTGTATGCCTTCCAGGGATAGGGCAGCAGGTGAGGAGCCAGGGATACCCCGAAGCGGAGCCAGGTATCCGTCAGACGGGGATCGTCGGGCAGATAAGGCATGAGAAGCCGTTCGAAAACCTGCAGGTCGGGCAGGGGACGGGCTTGGGGTGCCGGAGGAACCGACGACGAGGGTGGGGGCGGAAGGATCAGCCGCCGCTTCTCCTTCCCCTTGATCCATTCGTCTTCCAGTCGTCTCACGGCCTCCCGGAAACTGATCCGTTCGATCAGCATCCGGAAACGGATCACGTCGCCCCGTTCTCCACAGGCGAAGCAACAGAAGGTGCCCCGCTCGGGATAGACAACCAGCGAAGGGTGATGGTCGTCGTGAAACGGACAGAGTCCGGTGTAATAATGTCCTTGTCGGATGAGGGGCACATACTGCCCGATTACTTCCTCAATGGGAATTCGTTGTTTCAGTTCATTTGCATTCATAAATCTAAACGTGTTTGCCGGTCCTTTTGCCGGTAGTTAGTGATAATAGTAAACGATTCATTGTAGCGGAAACGCGCCAGTCCGGTGGCGCCGTTGCGGTTCTTGAGCACATACAGCCGTCCCACACCCTTGAGGCTGTTTCCCTTCTCGTCTTCCAGAATGCCGTGTCGCTCCGGACGGTGGACGAAGGTCACACAGTCGGCTATCTGCTCGATCGTTCCCGAGTCGCGCAGGTCGCTCATCACCGGGATGCCGCCTCGTTCGGTGCGGGTCTCGCAGGCGCGGTTCATCTGCGAGAGAGCCAGGATGGGGCAGTCCAGCTGGAGAGCTAGCCGCTTCAGTCCCTGCACATGGCGAGACACCACCTGTTCGGTCGTTTCCCCTTTCCCGACGGCTCCGCTCAGCAGATGGAGGTAGTCGATCACGATCATGGCACACTTCCCTTTCCGCCGCTGCATCATCGCCTTCGTCCGGATCGCATCCAGACTCGATCCTGCCGTATAGTCGAGGTAGAAAGGCAAGCCTTTCAGCAGGCCGACCGCCCTTTCCAGCTCAGCCATCTCCCGGTCGGTAGGCAGTTCCACCCGCAGACAATCCGGATTGATGCCCGTCATCCCCGTCAGCACACGGTTCAGGATCTGGAGGCTCGACATCTCGAGGCTGAAGAAACAGACCGGATGTCCCTGGCGGGCAATGTTCAGAGCCATCTGCAAGGCTACCGCCGTCTTGCCGTCGCTCGGTCGTCCGCCCAGGATCGTCAGCTCACCCTTATGGAACCCGCCCGTCACATAGTCGAATTCCTCCAGTCCGCTGGCGATCTGGATCACCCGTCCGTCGCCCGACCGCCGTAAGCGTTGCCACTCGACAGCCTCTACCGCCAGTACCTCCAACGGCTGCAGCGGTTCGTCCGTCAGCGATTGTTCATAAAAGCGTGCCAGATGCTGTTCGAGAGCATCCGTAATCTGCTCCGGCTGAGCCGAAGCCTCGGCCACCTTCAGGCTCATCTGTTCGAAGAGACTCTTCAGCGACCGCAGTTGGAACCTCCGCCTGACCTCGGCGATATACGTCTCCGTGTTCGCTTCGTAGCGGATGTTACGCACGTAGTCGAGCAGGAACGAAAGGCCGTTCAGGCGGGTAAAACGTTCTTCGTCCGTCTTTCGCATCTCCAGCTCGATCATCATGAAGTCGGGCTGTATCCCCCGGTTATAGACTTCCCGGATACACTGAAAGACAAATCCCAGGTCCGGATTCTCAAACATTTCCGGACGGAGTTCAGCTACGCCGGTATCCATCGCTTTTCCGGATACCAGCAGGCTGCAAATCAATACTTTTTCAATTTCTATAGCCATTGTATTTAACGTTTGATGGGTTGTTATTTCATGATTGATAATGATTCATTGTAATTGATTATGTTTGGTCGTATTTGGGTATAATTGGGTGTAGAGGCGCAGCGTGCTGCGCCTCATAACGACGTTTCACACAATCCGATAATAATCAATAATATACCGAATATATTTATTGTGTTATTTGTCGTTTTATCCTGTCGCGTTGGGATGGAGGCGCAGTACGCTGCGCCTCTACATGCATTGTCCATTGATGAAGTCCGTGCCAAATGAATTTTCAATTCTCAACGCTTTCCATTTATCCATAGAACTTGCCTTGCGCCTCTACCTTTTTGTTCTCCGGTTGAATGTTGTTATAATGAATTTTTGTATGATTGATTGTTTTATCGTTGTTTGCCTACATGGGGGTGAATAATGTTCTTCATGAAATATTTGTACAAATACGTGTATGATATTTCAAATCAATTCCGTACTTTTACCCAAAATCATAACTATGGAGAAAAAATTATTCCAAAACACCTATCGGGTTGATTCTTGGCGTGCCCAATGGCATACGTATGATGCCGGAGTGTATTTTGTTACAATCTGTACGCACAGTCATGTCCATGTTTTCGGTCATATCGAAGATAACATCATGTATTATTCTGAAATGGGGGATTATGCTGTCAGACAGATAGAAATGATAACATCCCATTATCCGTATGCGGAAGTTCCCCTGTATGTTGTTATGCCCAATCACATACATCTTTTGATATCCATTGATAGCCAACTTATCCCTTTTGAAAAGAGAAGGGTTGAAACTCCAGACACTCTTTATCCTCCCATGAAACAGGTCTCCCGACAAACCGGATGGTTATCTGTTGTTGTCAGAGGATTAAAAATGGCGATTACCAAATATGCCCGAGACAAACAGATTGAGTTCCGGTGGCAGAAAAGATTTCATGAACATATTGTCCGAAATATCCGTGATTTGAATGCTATTTCCGATTACATAGAGACCAATGTTGCTCGTTGGGAATCTGATTTATATTATTAGAGATTGTCATGTTTTCATGATAAGTGATGTATGTTGTTAAAATACTAAATATGTTATTGTTGAGAGTAGAGGCGTAGCGTGCTGCGCCTCCTTCCTCGGTTTTACGTAAAAATGCTCGGTAAACAAAGATTCGGAATAATTGCTTGTTTCATTGTTGTTTGTCGTTTCATCCTATAATGGTTGTTATGAGGCGCAGCACGCTGCGCCTCTACAGTCAATTCTCAATTTATTGAAAAAGGCACCTTCCTCCGAAGGAACGCTCGGCCTCGAAAAAAGACTGATCCAGCTCCTCCTCCATCTTATCCGACGGCAAGTCACCACACAGTCGCTGGTAGTCGCGGATACGGAAGAGGGTGCCGCGTTTCTCTACCTCGATGTCGATCAGTTCCTGCTGCAGGAGGAGGCGGAGGTACCGCTCGAAAACCGGGCGGCTCATGCCCAGCTCACGGGATACCCGGTGCTGACTGTCGACAAACTCGCCCCGCTGACAGGTGAACACCTTCTTGTTGTGCGTGATGGTACGGTTGCGGAAGAACGCTTTGGACAGGAGATAGAGATACACCTTCCCCAATCCGGCCATCTGCGGGTCCGGATTTAAGATTAACGCGATGATGTAACGCGGGATTCGCAGGAATCCCTTCTGAAGCACTCTTAGACTTTTTGTTTTCTTGGGTTGCATACTGCTTTGTTTTTCTTTAATTGTTTGTTTGATAAGCATTTAGATTATTAACACATTTTTAGAGCCAACCAACCAGCCACATTTCAACCAAATAAACGGCAGCAAACCAATCGTTTGCGAACTACTTTCAACCACACTCGTGCCAGCGAACCAGCCACCCTTTATATTAGAAGAAAAGATAAAGAAAGATAGATAGAAGAGTTTGACTTTTTCAATTATTTTAATAACAAATCGTAACCTCATCTGTCGTTCCCGTTTCTTCTTTTGGGTACGGCAAAGGTAGAGAGGTTTGCGGGCGAAAAAAAACTATTTCAGCCCGATTTTTCGGGACTGAAATAGTCGTGTAAACAGGAAGTATAGGTTTGTGAATAAATGAGTTGGAAGTCCTGTTCAGCTCAAATCCCTCTTCCGAAAATCTGCCCGGACCTTTCTGAGGTACGTTTCCAGTTCTTCCATTTCTACCGGATTTTCCTTCAGCAGGCGCATCACGGTGTGGGGCGAGTACTGCAAGACGAACTGCTGGTTGAGCAGGTGGGTGATCTGGGCATACGTCATCTCCGGGAAGATATTCGTATGGATCAGCACACTGATGAGTTGCAGGAAGAGGAGGGTGTCTTTGACGACCAGCTTCTCTTCTTTTTCGTCGCTCTCCTCGAGGAAGAAGTGTTTGACCAGGACGGATGAATACGTCTTGACATAGCGCCGGAACAAATCGTTCCAACACTTCCGGTTGTTCTGCCTCACCAGCGAGAGGACGGCCGCCAGGGCCATAATCACTTCTTCCGGTTGCTCACTTTCTCTGATGGCGACGTTTAATTTACTCAGATTGAAATTGCTCCCTACAATATCTGAGATCTTTTTTCGCACTTCCTTAAATGCTTCGCTGTCTAACAGCTCCGTTAATTTGTGTCTCATGAATATAGTATCTTAGATTTTGTGATAAATTTAATAAAAAAAACGGTATCTCATAAAATAATCTGACTTTTTTATTCACTTTTTTCAAATTTCCCTCCCGTTATCTCCCGGAAGAACCCGTAGGAATCCGATTGGATTCTCACGAGAATCCTTTTCAATTCTCACCGGAATTTCCGGCAAAATATAAAGGCTAATATCTTGGAATACCGAATGCTAAACGACCTTATCTGCGTGAGGAACAGGAGGGTGGATGTACCTTTGTAGTGTTATCAGATAACACATGTTTCACTAAAAAATTTTATTAATATGGCATTGATTTACACCCTCGTCAAAAGACGAGACATGAGCAAGGGCGCATTGGAAGGAGCCCAGTTGTATTACGCGCAGACCAGCGTTACGAAGCGCCTGGATCTGAACACGATCTGTTCGCGCATCGAGATGTACTGTACCGCCAGCCGGGGTGAGATTATCCTCGTACTCGACGGCTTGATCAAGGTAATGAACGAGGCCCTGGCCGAAGGCGAATCCATCCACTTAGGCGAGTTCGGCAGTTTCCGCATGGTAGCCGGCAGTAAGGGGGCCGCTACTCCCGAGGAGTTCGAAGTCTCGATGATCAAGAAGCCCCGCATCGTCTTCTACCCCGGTACGATGTTGATCGGCACCACCCAGAACGCCAAGTTCGAGCGTTATGTGCCGAAGAAGGATGCGGAAGCTTCCTAAATTGAGAATTGACAGTTGACAACTTCTTAAATGGACAATTGATAATTGACAATTGAAAATTAATTAGGCACGGATTTCACGGATTACACGGATTTATCTGGTGAATATACCGAATGTGTTTTTGTGACACAAAGCAATTCACGATTGACAATTGGTAATAGGAAATGAATGTAGAGGCGCAGCGTGCTGCGCCTCCGGGTAACGCGACAGGATAAAACAACAAATAACATAATAAATTCATTCGTTATTTTGTTGATTTCCATTTTGTTGTGAAATG